>Ga0134100_1002973_pt1 | contig 12081 bp, 11 predicted proteins | sample 11_taG_2_FD_94444 | JGI IMG/M metagenome (GOLD analysis project Ga0134100, IMG submission 94444) | Switchgrass degrading microbial communities from high solid loading bioreactors in New Hampshire, USA - 11_42_5_180_A3 metaG | ecosystem: Engineered > Bioreactor > Semi-continuous > Anaerobic >...
ATAAAGCTCGGCTGAGAAAAGCCCCTTTTCCACCATCTCCTTTAAATTGCGGTTGGTGGCTGAGATAATACGAACATCAAGATCGATAATTTGATTTCCGTTTATGGGCTGGAATCTTCTTTCCAGAAGAATTTGGAGCAGTTTCTCTTGCATCTGCTTATTTAAGAGACCAACTTCATCCAGGAATAGGGTTCCACCGTTAGCACATTCCAATTTACCTAACTTACGGTCAGAGACTTTACTATTCTTGTTTTTATCATAGCCCAGCAGTTCCATTTCCAAAAGACTTTCGGGAATCTGGGCACAATCAGTAATTACGAAAGGCTTATGGCTGCGCAGGCTGCCATTATGGATGGCCTGAGCAAAAAGTCCTTTGCCGGTACCGCTTTCACCGGTGATTAATATGGGTGAATTGGTTTCCGCAGCACGCCGTGCCTTATTACGGACAAAAACGAAATCCGGATGACTGCCGAGGATATCGTCAAAACTATGGGGACTGGTGGCCATTTGGTCAACACGCAAAGCAAGATTTTGAATCTTTTGCTTGTTGGCTTCGATCTCTTCGTTAAGCTTAGAAGCCTCAGTTAAAGGCTGAAAAACTACCAGAGCCGCTTCGATATTGCCATCAATGATAATGGGGTAACCATTGGCCACAATCTCGATCTCACATTCTTCCATGATGGAACGATGGGCGTAAATCGGCTCATGAGTTCTTAATACCCTTGCCAGCACGCTCTCAGGTGCAATCTCAAAGATATTCTTGCCGATTCTTTCATAAGGAGATATACCTGTTAAGCGACAAAAATATGGATTGACATACTGAATTGTTCCATCTTTGCCTGCTACTTCAATAGCTTCCTGAATTGAATTATAAAGAACTCTTAATTCCTCATCTAATCGCCTGTTATCCCTCATCTCTGCTCTCTTAAATTGTCCCACTTTTAAGACCTCCACTCTCATCCACAATAATCTAATTAATCTATCTATATATAATTTATTTAATAATTTGAATATTCAACGTATTCGACAAATACCCTTCTGAAATTTAGTAATATTTTCATATTTTATTTAATATAAAAAAGAGACAAGCGTTTAAGGGCTTGTCTCTTATCTGCTCTCAGATGCTTATGAAATTTAGAACTCTCAGGGATTAATCTCCTTGAGCGGCTTTGGCCTGACTGATAATTCCTTCGCTAATCTTGGAAGGCACTTCATCATATTTTAAGAAACGCATATCGAAAGAGCCTCTGCCTTGGGTCATGGATTTCAAATCAATAGCATAACGCATCATTTCGGCTTGAGGAACATGGGCTTTGATGACCTGGAACTTACCGTCTGCCTCCATTCCCAGCACTTTTCCTCGTTTACCGTTGAGATCGCCGATAACATCGCCCATATATGCTTCCGGCACGCGAATCTCAACTTCCACAATGGGCTCCAACAAGACCGGCATAGCCAATTCGGCACCTTTCCGGAAGGCGATGATGGAAGCCAGTTTGAAGGCCATTTCGGAGGAGTCTACACTGTGGTAAGAACCATCATACAGGGTGACTTTAGCACCGGTTACAGGATAGCCTGCCAGGACCCCTTCCTGCATAGCTTCCCGAACTCCTTTTTCTACAGCTGGGAAGTATTGTTTCGGTACGGCGCCGCCGAATACTTCTTCCGCAAATTCAAAATCACCCTCAGCCAAGGGTTCAATATTTAACCATACATGGCCATATTGCCCATGGCCTCCGCTTTGCTTTTTATGTTTTCCTTCGACTTTAACCGACTTTTTAATGGTTTCCCGATAAGGAACCCGCGGAACTTTAGTATTTACGGCCACACCGAATTTCCGTTGTAACTTACCTAAAATAATCTCAATGTGCATTTCGCCCATTCCGTAAAGAATAAGCTCTCTTGTTTCCAGATTCTTTTCTACCCGCATGGTGGGATCCTCTTCCATTAAGCGGGAAAGGGCATTACTTAATTTATCTTCATCCCCTTTACTTTGAGGCGAAATAGCTATTGGCAAACGAGGAACCGGCAGGTCAATGCCTTCCAGGGTAACCGGTTTATCTTTGGAGCACAGGGTATCGCCGGTAGAAGCCTCCTGAAGCTTAGCCAGGACTGCCATATCCCCTGCAGGCACAACTTGCATGGGATCTTGGTTCTTGCCCCGCAGAATAAAAGGTGTGCCGATTTTTTCTTCTTTCTCTTTTTGGGCGTTATAGACCAAGCTATCCCCTTTAAATTCCCCTCCATAGACACGAATAAAGCTCATCTTTCCTACATAGGGGTCAGTTAAAGTTTTAAAGATCAGGGCACAACGGTCTTTCTCAACTTTAGGAGTTGGTGCATACTCCGCAAAGAAATTAAGCAAGTTGGTAACCCCTACGTTCTTGACAGCGGAGCCGGCTAAAACAGGAACGGCTAAGTCCTGAGCCAAAGCAGCTTTCAGAGCTTTACGCAGATCGTCATCGCTTAAGGTTTCCCCTTCTAAATATTTGGTCAATATATCGTCATCAGCTTCGGCAACAGCCTCAGCTAAGATTTCTCTATATTTCTCAACTTCGGAGGCTAAGTCAGCAGGAACATCCTTAATGGCAAATTTGCCACTGGCATTATTCTCATAAATATAGGCTTTCTGCTCAATAATATCGACTACTCCATTAAATTGATCTTCCCGACCAATAGGAATGGTCAAAGGAGCGAAATGCATATTGGAAAAGGTTTCGGAAAGTTGATTTAAGGTTTTTTCATAATTGGAATTCTCACGGTCAAGTTTATTTATAAAAATAGCGCGAGGTAATTTTTGCTCTGCCATCAATTCCATGATAATCTCGGCTTGAACTTCAAGGCCGGATACACCGCACAGAACAACGACTCCGCTTTCGACCACTCTTAAGGCCGATTTAACTTCACCAAAAAAATCCGAATATCCGGGTGTATCGAGGACATTGATTTTACAGCCTTGCCATTCGATTGGAATAAGACTCGTACTGATTGAAACCTTGTGCTTAATTTCTTCTGGCAAAGAATCCGACATGGTGTTTCCTTCGGGTACTTTTCCCATTCTGGTAATCGCACCGGTGTTGAAGAGCAGGGCTTCGGTAAGTGAGGTTTTACCCGCCCCTCCGTGCCCTACCAGGCAAATGTTGCGTAGATTCATAGTGTCATAAGCCTTCAAGACAAATCAACCTCCTAATATTTATTAGTAAGGGACTAACCTTTGACTAATTGTGGAGTTTCTACAGTCTGAAGATGACTCGCCAATGATGTTTCATACACCCCAAAAACAACAGGTTTACGGTTACGAATCATTATTCTGCCCCTAGCCCACACCTGTTCAATTGTAAGATCCTCCGACAAGGCCACTAAATCAGCATCATATCCTTCTCGAATTATCCCTTTTCGCCTTAATTTAAGAATAGAGGCAGGATTAATAGTTATAGTTCGCAAAACCCTCTCCAGGGGAAGTTTATACCGCAAAACAGCTTCCCGTAGATCGCGCCATAACACATGTACAGAGCCGATTCCCATGCCAACAAGGATTCCCTCTTGATTATATTGAGGAAGGCTGCCATTGCCGTCAGAGGTGACAGTCACCCGGTCATTGAGTAATCCCTGCTCATAAAGAGATTTTAAAACGAAAGGAACCTGCAAATGTGGTTCGAAATCATCGCAACCTGCTGTTAGATCAATAGTGCCACCTGCATTGAGAAACTCAATTCCTTGCTTTAATAGTTCTTCCTTTCGATTGATATGAGTCGGCATAAACTGGTGAATGGGAATTTCCGTATCCTCAATTATTTGGATAATCGGGGTTAATCCTCTTTTCCCTTCACCTAAATGAACATGAATGATTCCTGCTTTATGACCTAGCATCCCTCCAATTCGAGCTTCAGCAGCAAGACGCTCCAGCTCAGATTTTTGCGGTTGGTGAGATCGATGGTCAGAAATAGCGATCTCACCAGCCCCAATGACTTTATCGATTAAGACTAAGTCTTTACGGAGATTATCAAAGATCAGGCGATCTGCTTGATATCCACCACTATAGACATAGCTCGTTAATCCTTCTTCCTCAAGGGCATTGGCTTTAACTAAAAGCTCTTCCATAGAACGAGATATGGAATCAGTCCCCAAACATCCTACTACAGTGGTGATTCCTGCTCTAGTCAGTTGGGAAAGTTGCACTTCCGGAGTCCTGGAACTGGGACCGGCTTCTCCTCCGCCGCCACAAATATGGACATGAGCGTCAATGAACCCCGGAACCAAATAATGGCCTTGAAGATCAAACACTTCGCCTTGCACATAGGAAGGAAGTTCTAAATTATTGCCAAGAGCAGCAATTCGCTCTCCCACAAGCAATACATCCCGCTGAGCAATAGGCTTCGGTGTATAGATTTGGGCATTTTTAAGCAAAGTCCACACTGGTAACCCCCTCCATTTGGAGGTATAATGCCCAAATTTCTAATGAGTATTCAAAAAAAGCTGAAACAATAAGTAAATATTTCTCCACTAATAGAAAAAATCCTTTTAAAATTTCAAATGTCTAAAAGCATTCTTAAGAATTGCTTTTCTTTGTCATGTCTTTTCCACTTCCGGCATAAAGTTAGTCAGTAACTTGGACCGGGGGAGTGGATAAGAGAATGGCCAAAAGGAACTTTCTCTACGGGGCGATCATTTTACTTGGGGCAAATTTTCTGAACCGGATTCTGGGGTTTCTCTTTCAGTACCTGATCATGACCCATATTGGGAGTGAAGCTTATGGCTTATTCAATATGGTTTTTCCCATGTATATGTTTGCCCTTGTCTTCACCACAGCCGGTATACCTTTAGCCGTGTCCAAACTGATCTCCGAAGCTGTCTCCCTAAAGGATTATGCCCGCATGCACTCTGTCTTTCGGACAGCTCTTCTCTTTTTAACCTGTTCCGGGGCCATAATTTCTTTAGGTCTCTATCAAGCGGCACCATATTTAACTGAACGTTTCTTCCCCGATCCCCGGGTCTTGCGCCTTTTTCAGATTTGCACCCCTACCATATTTATTGTCTCGGTCTCCTCCGCTTTTCGTGGCTATTTTCAAGGAATGCAAAACATGGTTCCCACAGCAGTCAGTCAAATATGCGAACAGGTGGTGCGGGTTAGCGTAGGCTTTTTCACGGCTTATACTTTGCTTCCTCGAGGAATAGAATGGGCGGCTTCCGGTCTCGCTTTAGGGATGTTATTGGGCGAGTTTGTAGGCTTATGTACGATTTGTGTTCAATATAAACTACAAAAAATAAAAAAGCCCTCTCAGCAGGAGAAAAGGCCCAAAACCCTGGATACTATGAAAGAACTTTTCCGCTTATCCTCCCCTGTCACGGTAGGAAGGCTCCTGGCCTCAGGGTTGTCCACCATCGACGCCATGCTCATTCCCCAAAGACTCCAAGTAGCCGGCTATACTGCCCGGGAAGCTACTACCCTTTTCGGCCAACTGGGAGGAGCCGCATTTACCTTGCTCAATTTCCCCAGTGTCTTCACCCTTGCACTAGCCACTTCCCTGGTGCCGGCTATTTCGGAAGCAGCGGCAAAAAAGCAACACCAAACGGTAATCCTTCGCAGCGCCCAATCCCTGCGCTTGACAATATTTATCGGCGTTCCCAGCCTTATTGTCCTTTTTTTCTTTGCTGAGCCTCTCAGTGCCCTTTTTAAAAGCGAAAGCACCAGCCACATCTTAAAAATGCTGGCTCTCGGCGGCATTTTCAGCTACCTCCAGCAAACCTCCACCGGAATTCTCCAAGGATTAGGCAAAGTTCAACTCCCTGTGCTCAATTCCATTATTGCCGCTGCCGTACGACTCCCGGTTCTTTATTTCTTAACCGCATCGCCCCAGTGGGGGCTAAAAGGTACAGCCTTAGCTTATATTATCGGCTTTGCTATTTCCTCCCTCTTGAATATAGCTTCCATCATCTATTTAACAGGGATGCCCATGGACCTTAGAGGGTTCCTTTTACAACCCTTTATGGGGGGTATGGGAATGCTTTTGATCCTGTATTTCCTTCATCCCTGGTTAAATTCCCATCCACTGGCTTTTCTGGGAGAAGCCATTATTGGCGCATTGACTTATTTTATGATCATGTATTTTAATGGGGGAGTCAATCGGGATGATTTACGCCGAATACCTTGGATAGGCAGGCTTTTCTAAAATTGATTCCGAAATCAGTCCAGCCAGCGTTTGATCCGTTCCCCATATTGCCAATAAGTCAGCAATCCGGTGAAACCCAGAACAAGGACTATGATAATCTTGTAAATAATAAAGACTTTAACCACTGTTAAAAAGGCGAGAATAATAGCAAAAAACGCCGGCAAAACCAAAACTTTTTTCAGATTTGTTTCCTTTTGCTTAAGTTTTCCGGGGGAGGTAAAGACAAATACTAATAAAACAAAATAAAACAAAAAGGTTCCAATTATCAATTGAGTTTCCTCCCTTAACAATTAAACTTAAAATCTCCAGAAATTCTGCACTATATTAATAATAAACTCTGCTAAAAATAGAATTGCCTCGATTAAACAGATGAAAGGAGATGGCTGAGATATGGGTCGCAGAAACCGCTCCGCTGGCATCCTGCCCAAATCTGTTTTGGACGAGTTCAAAATGGAAGTGGCCTCCGAATTAGGCTTAACTGAAGAAATTCAAACAAAAGGCTGGGCTAATATGACTTCCCGTGAATGTGGCCGTGTTGGTGGCCGAATCGGAGGAAGCATGGTAAAAGCAATGATTCGCCGGGCTGAGGAAAGCCTGAAGAATGGGAGTCTCTAAAACTATATACGCATTATAAATAGGAGTACAGGAAACTGTACTCCTATTTTTAGAATAAATCACCCATAATTTTCCGGTATTCCTTTAATTTCAGGTAATCTGTTAAATCACTATGCATAGGGGTCACGGAAACATAGCCCTCCTGAACGGCATATAGATCTGTCTCTTTATCCTCTACAGGAGCTACCGTGCCTGCTTGCCAGAAATAGTCTCTTCCGTCAGGCGTCTTTCGGCATTCAAAAACATTGTCATAAATAGCTTTGCCTAATTTGGTAACTAATACTCCTTTCCATTCCTCTTGAGGAACAGGTGGAATATTGATATTAATTAGTCCCTCAACGGGGGAGAATTTTTCTAAAAAGTGAGCCATAAAAAGGGCGGCAGGTTTAAAATCCCGGGCTGAACAGGCGGCTAAAGACACTGCAATGGCCGGCATACCTAAGAGAACCCCTTCCATAGCCGCAGAAACCGTTCCTGAATAAAACACATCTATACCTAAATTAGGGCCGTCATTTATTCCTGAGATAACCAAATCCGGTTTGGGGATAATCCCCCCTTGAATTGACAGCTTAACACAGTCAGCCGGTTTGCCGCTAACGGCATACCCTGTCCCATGGTCATCAGTGTGTTTCGTAATAAACAGAGGTTCAAATAGGGTAATAGAATGCCCCGTCGCTGATCGTTGACTGTCCGGCGCTACAATAGAGACCTGATAACCTCTTTCGCATAAAACACGATATAAGGTTTGAAGACCCGGAGCAAAATATCCATCATCGTTAGTTAATAAAATATGCATCCTCTACACTCCATTTACTCCACTTCATAGACTGAAATGATCATGGTGTCATTCTCTTTACGTAGCCCAAACATTAATTTATGGGTTTTAAGATTTTTATTAAGAAAATCCACGACTTTATATAACTCTGGATTGGCTTTAACTTTTTGATTGGCAATCAGCTCAATTTTTCCGGTTTTATTCTCTATATTATTATCCATATTCTACATCCTCTTAAGATTTCCCAGGGAGCTGCTTAAAAAATCACCCTTTGATTAAAGCGAAGCCTTCAGCACGGGTCTTTTCATTGGTCTTAAAAATTCCCCGGACTGCTGAGGTTAAGGTTTTGGAGCCGGGTTTTTTTACTCCCCGCATAGTCATGCACATATGTTCAGCTTCAATAACCACCAAAACACCCCAAGGATTCAGCATTTTCATAATAGAATCTGCGATTTGTCCTGTCAAGCGTTCTTGTAGCTGGGGACGCTTAGCGAAACCTTCCACTACCCGGGCAATTTTTGATAAACCGGTAATTTTACCTTTACGGGGAATATAAGCAACATGAGCTTTGCCGTAAAAGGGAACTAAATGATGCTCACACAGGGAGTATACAGGAATATCTTTAACAATAATCATTTCCTCATGGTCTTCGGAGAATTGCACTTTTAAGTGTTGGCTGGGGTCTTCATGCAAACCGGCAAAAACTTCCTGATACATCCTAGCTACTCTTTTGGGTGTATCGATTAATCCCTCCCGATTAGGATCTTCCCCAATTGCTTCTAAAATCATTGTTACGGCCGTCTCGATTTTTTCCAAATCCATACTCAAGTCCTCCACTACTCCTCCCACTAGGACATAGGGTTTATTCACCCTTTCAGAATTATCTATCTATTCTTCAGACGAAATACATTATACCAGATTATTCGATATACTTCCTAACAAATGATAACAAAACTTTCATTAATGGTAAAGAAATTTGCACAGAAAACTTTGTTTCCCCACGAAGATTGGAGAAAAAGAAAAAAGGCTTGCGCCTTTTTTATTACTCCTTAGTCCTTAAGCTAATTTTAAAGCTCGATTATAACAATCAACTGCCAATTCATGGTTTGCCAAATGATCGTAAATATTGCCCAGAAGCGCCCAGGCTTCGGAACTTTCCGGGTCAATCTTTAACAAGGCGTTTAAGGTGGCAATTCCTTGCTCCCAGTTCCCTTTCTGGGCATGACACACGGCTAAATTGTATAGGATTATTGGGTTAGCTTCCGCAAGCTTGAGAGCTTCCTGATAATACTCCGTGGCTTTTCTTGTCCTGCCCAGATGGACTAAAGTATATGCCATATTGTTCAGGAGTATGGGGTCATTCTGGCATTGTTTATAGGCCCGCTCCTGCAGCTTCAGGGCTTCCAAAGACTGGCCTAAATTTTGATAGATTGCAGCCAAATTACACAGGGAATCATAATGGGTAGGATCCTGCTTTAAAATTTGACTGTATAGACGAATGCTTTTTTTATAGTTCTTCACTTGAGTATAACAATAGGCTAAACGGGCTTTAAGTTCCGGATTGTATTCATAGCGCAGGGCTTTTTCAAAACTGAAGATTGCTTGAGGTATTTGTTCCAGTTTTAGATGGGTTTCCCCTTTCATTTCCCAAAAAAGAGAATTATGAGGCCTTAACTCGCAGCAGCCATGAAAACAGCGCAGGGCTTCCGCATTCTCACCATGATAAGCATAAATAGTGCCTAACCGATAGATATTTTCCACTTTTTTCGGATTTGCCCAGATTGCTTTTTTTAACGCCTCTACCGCCCCTTGCCAATCTTCTCTTTCCAGCAGGCAATCTGCCTGTAATTCAAGATATTCTGCGCATTCAGGCTCTTTCTCCAGAGCCTCTTGCAAACAGAACAGAGCCTCCTGAATCAACCCTTGGCCGTAATAACAGCGGGCCAGTAAAAATTGAATTTCCCCTGCCTTTTCCGGATATCTCCCCCAGATTCTCTCTAAGTAGTCGCGAGCTTCTTGATATGCCTGATACTCAATGACCTGTCTTACGATTTCCAGATGAGGGCTATCCAAATCTTTTTCTAATAACTCCAAGCAGCTTTCCAGAGGCTCGTTTTCTTTCCCAACTAATATGATTAAAAGGTTTTTTAAACGTGCAAGCCATGGAGATTCGTCAATCCCTTTTTTACCAGTGGCCAGAGGAAACATATTCAGTCGCTCCTTTACCCTAGTTTTGCTTTACAAGCTAGGGGATATTTTCGAGTAACTGGTATATTTTTCCTTCAATAATAAGTCACAATCGTACGTCAAATACTGTCCTAATAAGCAAGGATTCAACCCAATCCATGGCTTAACCTTTATTTATCGTTATATGTCGTTATAGGAAACCAAAAAGCACGTTAATCCAACGTGCTTTGGCATTTATTACAATATCCGTAAAACTTAAGATCATGATCCACAACTTGATAACCATTGCGTCTTTTGATCTCAGCCTCTAAAGTATCCAGCAAATCATCGTCAAATTCTGATACTTCACCGCATTTGATACAAATTAAATGGTGATGGTGATGCTCACTAATCCGATTCAGCTCATAGCGGCTTTTTCCGTCACCGAAATCATTTTTCTGAAGTATTCCTAATTCCGCTAATAAGTCTAAGGTGCGATAAACCGTAGCCAGCCCAATCTCAGGATTATCATTCTTCACCTTCATAAAAGTATCTTCAGCACTTAAATGTTGATCCTCATTCTCTATAAATGCTTTGAGTATTGACTGTCTTTGAGGGGTCAACTTATAAGAATGATTTCGTAAAAGCTCACAAATCTTTTGATATTCATCTACGCGGCCTTTGGAATTTTGCAACTGACTTCCCCCCCATTCTTCTCTTCAAATTATAGTTTATTCGTATCATTTTGCCTAGATATTTTCCTTTTTTAGTTGTGCATTCTGACATTATTTTTGCTGTAGTATACTCCGGAATGGAGATGCTCAGACAATGATAAAACAATAAAAAAAGGAAAGCTTTTGGCTTTCCCTGAAACAAAACTTTAAGATCTATAGGGTTAATAGTATCTCCTGGGGGGATAGTAATAAGGAACGGGATAACCATAAGAAATTGGATAGGCTGGGTAGACTGGGTAGGGATAATAATTCGGTGTGGTTAAGGCCCCTAAACCAAAACCTAGCCCTAGTCCAAGCCCAAAAGGAATAAGACCGAAAGCCATGGCAATTGCTCCTTTCAATCTAATGAGAGAATTCAGAATGGGATTTCTTTCTTCCATTATATGGATAGTCTTGGCTTTTCGTACATCACAAAGGAGGGTTTCTCTTCCTCCCTCCTTTCAACCCCTATGATAATCTATCCCGTAAAATCTCTACCACTTCTTCCGCTGTACGGCCACTGGCATGAATAACCGGTACGCGTAACTTAGCTTCTTCAGCTAAAATTGATGTTCCGTCTCCTTTGACCACAATTGCACTTACATTGCGCAGAGGTTCATCTTCCAACGGCATAGTGTGAAAACCTGCAGAATGTAATTCTTGCACTACATTAGTAAGTCCATCTTCAACTGCAATTTTTTTATACATGGCAATTCAACCTCCTCATCATTATTCTGCCAAGACTTTCGCAATCTATGCTGACGATTTTTCCCACTAAAACTCTAAAACTTTTTGATAGATTTCCTGATAATCGACAGATAGATTAGGCAGCTCAAACTTATAGGTTGGAGCTTGATCGGGAAACATTGCTTCAAGCTTGCATTTGAGAATGCTGTCGGCCTCAATTTTCCACTGGATAGCGCTTTGATGAGGAGGTGTGCGCTCAAGGATTAAGGAATATACGTTATTTTTTTCTTTACCCTCAAGAGCAAATATGCGCGGGAGTTTGCCAACAGGAACAAAATCATCTATTTCCTGTATTTTAAAGGGCTTTTGACTTTCTAAGGTAATACGAACCAGATAAGGTTCCCGCTCGTATTTCATGGTCAATCTGAAGTTTAAGAGCCGCTCCCCGGTATCCGTTATGGTAGCTTTGGCCTGCAAAGGGGCCATTTCTGCAGGGATCTTCAGTTCCAAAGCCTTTCTATCTTCACTGACCTTTAATCCTTGGGAGGCAAGTTCGGTAATCATTTTAGTTGGCAATGTATCCCGGCTGGAGATTTTCAGCACCACTTCCTGGCTTTCTGTCCATATCTTTTGCACCGTTATATTTTGGGGATTGAGCTTACTGTAATTAGGCACTAAACCGGTGGTGAGAATAAGAACAACAATTGTTACCAGGGCCGGAAGCTGCAAAGGCCTGAGCAATTTATGAAGAGGCCATCTTCCTTTTTCAAGAATATAGAGAGCCCCAAGGATAAGGGGGATGAATAAGAGTCCATAGAGCAGAATAAACACTATGGGGTAACTATGCACCGTTTCATAATAGCTGTACCACTGCTGGGAATTCAGTAGTTCCCAGTGAGCCTTATAGATAAAATAAGGACCTAACAGCAAGAGCAGTATATTGGGCAAGAAAATA
>Ga0134100_1002985_pt1 | contig 12041 bp, 10 predicted proteins | sample 11_taG_2_FD_94444 | JGI IMG/M metagenome (GOLD analysis project Ga0134100, IMG submission 94444) | Switchgrass degrading microbial communities from high solid loading bioreactors in New Hampshire, USA - 11_42_5_180_A3 metaG | ecosystem: Engineered > Bioreactor > Semi-continuous > Anaerobic >...
ACATAATACATAAATGGAGGTAGTTATGACGAAGTATGTTTATTTGTTCAGTGAAGGCAACGCCTCGATGAGGGAACTCCTCGGAGGCAAAGGCGCCAATCTTGCAGAGATGACAGGTCTCGGACTTCCGGTGCCAAGAGGGTTTACAGTGACAACGGAAGCCTGTACCAGATATTATAACGATGGTCAGGTGATCGCGAAGGAGATCGAGGATCAGATCTTTGAAGCTTTGGCCAAAATGGAAAAGATCGTTGAGAAGAAATTCGGAGATCCGCAGAATCCGTTGCTCGTTTCGGTGAGGTCCGGAGCAAGGGCTTAAATGCCCGGCATGATGGACACCATACTGAACCTCGGACTCAATGACGAGGTCGTCGTCGGTCTTGCCAAACTCACCAGCAACGAAAGGTTCGCTTATGACAGCTACAGAAGGTTCATCCAGATGTTCAGCGACGTCGTAATGGAGATAGAGAAACCGAAGTTCGAAGCTATCCTCGACGAAGTCAAGGAAGCGAAGAATGCGAAACTCGATACAGATCTGAATGCTGACGACCTGAAAGAGGTAGTAAAGAGATTCAAGGAACTGTACAGGAAGGAAAAAGGCACAGAGTTCCCGCAGGATCCCAGGATACAGCTCATGGAAGCAGTAAAGGCTGTATTCCGTTCATGGAACAACCCGAGAGCCATCGTTTACAGGAGGCTCAACGATATCCCAGGCGACTGGGGCACCGCAGTAAACGTACAGGAAATGGTTTATGGAAATATGGGCAACGATTCCGGAACTGGCGTTGCATTCACGAGGAACCCGTCCACCGGTGAAAAGAAACTGTACGGCGAATTCCTGATGAATGCGCAGGGAGAAGACGTCGTTGCCGGTATCAGGACTCCCCAGTCCATCGATACTCTCAAAGAGATAAATCCTGATGTCTACAACCAGTTTGCAAAGATAGCCGAAACACTCGAAAAGCATTACAAGGATATGCAGGATATGGAGTTCACAATCGAGAGAGGAAAGCTCTTCATGCTCCAGACCAGGAACGGCAAGAGGACTGCCGCTGCAGCCCTTAAGATAGCTGTCGACCTGGTGAATGAGGGAATGATCACAAAAGAAGAGGCTATCCTGAAGGTAGAACCGAAACAGTTGGATACCCTTCTGCACCCGGCTTTCGAGATGAAGGCGCTGAAAGCAGCCAAGCCTATTGCAAAAGGTCTTCCTGCATCGCCCGGAGCGGCAACCGGCAAGATCTATTTCACTGCTGAAGATGCTGTTAATGCATTCAATAACGGAGAGAAAAAGGTAATACTCGTAAGGCTTGAAACCTCACCAGAAGATATCGAAGGCATGCACGTTTCGCAAGGTATCCTGACAGGCCGCGGAGGTATGACATCACACGCGGCTGTCGTTGCCCGCGGCATGGGCAGATGCTGCGTTGCGGGATGCAGTGAGATCAAGATCAACGAGCATGAGAAATATTTTGTTGACAAGAACGGAAAGAAGTATGTCGAAGGCGACTGGATCTCACTGGACGGATCCACCGGAAACATATACGGTGAGCAGCTCCCGACAGTCGATCCTGAAATGGCGGGTGACTTTGCGACACTCATGTCGTGGGCTGACGAGATCAGGACCCTGAAGGTAAGGACCAATGCGGATACACCGAAGGATGCCGCTGTTGCAGTCAAGTTCGGTGCAGAAGGAATTGGCCTGTGCCGTACCGAGCATATGTTCTTTGAATCTGACAGGATATTCGCATTCAGGCAAATGATCGTCGCAAGCAATGCCGAACAGAGAAAGAAGGCTCTTGAAAAGATCCTGCCGATGCAGAGAGGCGATTTCGAAGCGCTCTTTACGGCAATGAATGGCCATCCTGTGACCATCAGGCTGCTGGATCCTCCGCTGCATGAATTCCTGCCGCAGGACGAAGACGAGATCAGGGAACTGGCTGACGAACTCGGCATGTCTGCTGCTGAGCTGAAGAATGTCATCAAGAACCTGCATGAACTCAACCCGATGATGGGTCACAGGGGCTGCCGTCTGGCTGTCTCATATCCTGAGATCGCAGAAATGCAGACAAGGGCTATCATCGAAGCTGCAATAAACGTCAATAAGAAAGGCATGAATGTGACTCCCGAGATCATGATCCCGCTGGTTTGTGATCTCAAGGAACTGAAGTTCGTCAAGGATATCATTGTGAAGACTGCTGACGCTGTCATCAAGGAAGCCGGAGTCAACCTGGAATACAAGGTCGGAACAATGATCGAGATCCCGAGGGCGGCATTGCTGGCTGACGAGATCGCGAAAGAAGCAGAGTTCTTCTCATTCGGTACAAACGACCTGACACAGATGACCTACGGACTGAGCCGTGACGACGCCGGAAGGATCCTTGAGGATTACTACCAGGCCAAGATATTCGAATCCGACCCGACTGCCAAGTTAGACCAGTCAGGCGTAGGCAAGCTGATGAAAATAGCTGTCGAAGGCGGCAAAGCAACAAGGCCCGACATCAAGCTCGGCATCTGCGGAGAGCACGGCGGAGATCCTTCATCAGTCGAGTTCTGCCATAACATCGGCCTGAACTATGTTTCATGCTCACCGTTCCGTGTGCCGATAGCAAGGCTTGCAGCCGCCCAGGCACAGGTTAAGAACCCCAGGGCAAAATAACAGAACTTATATGGCTTGGAAAGCCTTGAATACCAAGATTTTGAATAATTGAGATATGCCGGAGACTTTGATATTGACTTCAGAGCAATATCAAAGTCTCTTTTTAATATATGCTTTTGATCCTGGCATGTTCAGGGACCGCTCTGTCCTGAGATACTGATCTCATTCAGGATAAATCTGCATTTGCAATAAGTTTTCAGATCGTCCACTGGTTGTGGATGATGCCTGTCAGCTTCCAGCCGCCTTTATATTCTTCGAACACCAGCCTGAGGCTTTGCCAGTCCATGCCCTCATACTTCGGGTCAAATCCTGAGAAGTAGTATTCAACGATGATCGAACCCGGGTAGGCTTCAAACTGGTTTTCAACAGCGTTCCCATAGCTGAACACTTCATTGTATCCGATCTTTTCAGCATTGGAGAAGTCATTTGAATAAACGAAAACATCATAATATTCGGCGGGCGTCAGGATGATCTCATCGCCTGTGCCGTCGTAATAACCCCACATGTACTTTTTCCGGTCAGCGAAGAAATTCCTGACCTCTTCTGCACTGAATACCAGGTCCTGCTTCAGATCTACAGAAGTATAGGGGGTGAACCTCAGACCTTTTTCAGGATGCACAAAGCCGGAGATGGCCTGTGCGTCTTTGGCTTTAAGGGCCTGGATGACCTTATCTGCTGTTTCTTTTATGATCTTTTCGGCATATTCAGGTTTGATGATTCCCTTTTCATCATAAAGCAGTTCCTTGTCGATCTCGTCGGCCGGAGAGCCATTATTTCTGTCTTTGGTCCCGTCATCTGCGTTTCCGGGCACATCGTCGCCGTTTCCGGCTGTTGTATCGCCATCCTGATCTTCGCTGTCCTTTGCCTGATCCCCGCCTGTCTGTTCCTGCGGGACAGGCTCATGATTTGCATCTCCACCCCTGCCGCGTACATATCGGTCATATACCAGGAGCGCTGCAGTAACTATGACAGCACATATGACTATTGTTGCGATGATGTTCTTCAATGTTTTGTTCATTATAGAGTACCTCCGTGTGTTCATATAATAAATGACGAAAAACGCAGGATATTGTTCCGTGTATGCAAATCCACCCTTTTGCCTTGAATATAAAGTATATCCTGGTCAGGAACCTCGATCGTTCCCATGTCGTCTGTAACATTAATTATTATTTCTGGAAATGGAGTAAAATATTATGAGGAAGTGTTTCGTTGGGTATATCCTGATCGCTGCATTGCTGCTCATACCAGGATGTCATGCAATCAAGGACGGTCCCCTGGAGAATGACAGCCGGCAGCAAGCTGACCGTCAGGTGCAGGAAAATCAACGGCAGATCGCGGAACATGACGGATACGAAGTCACGGATCAGGAAACAGGACATGGTGATACGGGCCAACCTGATAATGATGCCGGCCGATCTGAAAACACGGCGATGTCGAAAGATGATTTTACCAATAACTTCCTGATAAACAGCAGCATTATCAAATATGGCGATTCAGTATTGTTTTCACGCAATAACAGTATATATAAACTTGATGAGCAAGGCATACCCTCTGGATTCCTCGATGGTATAAAGGGCAGTCAGCTCTTTGTCAGCGGCGGATCGCTGTACGCGCAGTTTTCGATGCTCCACCCTGTTTTTTTTGCCGGAATATGTTTGGATTTGCAAATTCTATGAAGGATATTGATATAATTTGTTGAATAAATAAAATATTATTTTTTGCTGTAAATGGAGAATCATTGCAAAATAACAATGGAAGCAGAGAGGAAACGTGATGTCTTGCAAAAGAGGGCAGATCGACAGATATAATGGACCGCCCGGGGGCTCTGGACCGTTTATGAGAAGCCCGGGCAGTCATTCAGCCGTCAGGACGGCGGTATGTGTCATTGCCGTTTCCCTGCTGGTGTGTGTTGCAATGATGATATCCTTCGCTTCAGCGGCGCCGGAAGATGAGCCGTTCAGCGTGCTGGTCATCCATTCATACGACCAGGGGTTCGCCTGGACGGACAGGCAGAATGAAGGAATACTCGATACTTTTGCCGGCGCCGAAGAAAGACTGCATGTATACGTGGAATACATGGATTACAGAAACTACCCGGACAGCAGGAATCTTGAGCGGTTCAGGGAATACTGCCTTTACAAGTACGCCGACAGGGGGATCGATATCGTCATAACCACGGATGAAGTAGCGCTCCGGTTTGCCTTGGACAACCGTGCCGAACTGTTTTCAGATGCGCCTGTCGTTTTCTCGGGTGTAAGCGAGTCAGGGGCAGAAGAGATCATTGCCGGCAGGACCGGCGTAACGGGAGTTGTTGAGGAGATCGACCCGGTTGGCACTGTTAAGGCGGCTTTTGGGATAAACCCAGGCATAAGGAAAATATACGTCATTTTTGACGACAGCGCCAATAGTGTCAGACAGGGCCAATCAGCCGTGGAGGCAATAAAAGTGTATGCGGCGAAGGCAGAAGTGGTCGCGCTGAGCATCAGTGACACTGAGAAAGTACTGGATTCGGCCCGTAATGCGGAAGATGACAGTATAATTATATTTTCAGCGCTTACAGCCGGAAATAATTCAGATATGTCCGGTTTCAAACGTTTTTGCGCCGCTTTGGGCAGGGAAAGCAGGGTGCCCGTCTATCACCTGTATGATATAGGGCTTGGAAACGGCGCTGTCGGCGGGAGCATCGTTTCAGGCTCAACGCAGGGTGAAGAAGCTGCAAAACTTGCATTGAGGATACTTGAAGGCGAAGATGTTTCGGAAATGCCTTTCGCAACAAAGAACACGACCAGGTATGTGTTCGATTACAAGGTGCTTCAGCATTTCAACATCGATACGGCCCTGCTGCCTCCGGGCAGTGAGATCATAAACAAGCCCGGTTCGTATCTTGAAGATCACAGGCACACGGTCCTTGTCGCCGTAGTCGTAATAGTGATGCTGCTTATTTTCATCACCGTCCTGCTGTTTTATCTGAAAAGGCTGCAGACGATGAAAAAAGAGCTTTCGCAAAGCAATGAAAAGCTGACGGGACTGTATGAGGACCTGTCTCTTGCCAGCAGGAAACTCAAAAAGCAGTATGATGAACTGATAGCAGTCCAGAAGGATCTGAGCATAAGCGAGTACAAGTTTGAACTGCTCTTTGAAAAAATGATGGACGGATTCTTCATATTCGAGCCTGTGTACAATTCAGTTGGAAAGATCGTCGATATACGTTTCCTGATGGTGAACCCCGGATTCTTCCGGAATTTTGGCATGGAAAAAACAATGGTCGTCGGCAAGACCTGGCTTGAGGTTTTCGGAAGCCCGAACAGGAACCTGGCACGTTACCAGAATCTTCTCGAGACAGGACGGTCGGAGAGGTTTGAGTCTTATGATCCCCAGAGCAGGAAGTATTACCTTGTTGAAATGTTCCTGATAGAAAAGAACCAGGCAGGAGTCATATTCGAGAACATCACGGACTACAAAAAAGCGCTGAAAGAGGTCAGGCAGCTTAACGCCGAACTTGAAAAACGCGTGGCCGACAGGACTGCAAAGCTGAGGGAGGCGGTGGCCGAACTGGAGTCCTTTGCTTATACGGTATCGCATGATATGAAATCGCCGATGAGGGCTGTCGACGGTTATGTCCAGATACTTCTCGAGGACTTCGGGGACAAGCTTGACAGTGACGCTGTCCAGATGCTGAACAACATTCGCACCATAAGCAGGGAATCCATCGATATGATCAATATGATACTGCAGTATTCGAAGACATCTGCGGCTGTACTTAACAAGGAGCCGGTGGATATGGAGGCGCTGGTGACCGAAGTGTTCAGCGAACTGAAGCTGGCATATCCGGACAGGGATATCAGGCTGGCCATCGATACCAGTTTGCCGCGTGTTTGTGTGGACCGTATCCTGTTCAGGCAGCTGCTCCAGAATGTGATATCGAACTCGATGAAGTTTACCGCCGTCAGGGAGAAGGCTCTTATAACTGTCGGCTGCACCATCACACAGGATAATTATGTCTTCTATATCAGGGACAACGGCGTCGGCTTCGATATGAAGTATTCGGGCAAGCTTTTCGGATTGTTCCAGAGGCTGCACACATCCGACGAGTTTGAAGGCAGCGGCATAGGACTTGTTACTGTTAAGAAAATAATTGAGAAGCATGACGGAAAGGTTTGGATAGATGGCAAAGTGGATGAAGGGGCGACCGTGTATTTCACATTGCCGCTGGAAGCTTCAGCCCAGTGATCCGCCTGGTTTGCGCCAGGACGGCATAAGCCCCATGGCGCCTTAAGGTTCTATAGTGTCTGGAAAGAAAGGATGGTCATGATCTATGATGAATGACAGGAGCAAAACAGCATTAAAAACTGCGTTGATCTATATGATCGCAGGCGTTTTCTGGATAATCCTGACCGACAGCCTGTTAGGCCTGTTAACAGCCAACAAAAGCATATTTTCGTGGATCAGCATAGCTAAAGGCTTGCTTTTCGTTGCCGTTTCGGCAGCCATTGTTTACGTGCTGGTGCAGAACCTGCTCAAAAGACTGATGGAACTTGAGTTAGAACTGCTTCACACCAGCAATGAGATGGAAGGTTCGAAAAAGGAAGCGGCTACGTCGTACAAGCAACTTATCGCGATAAAAAAGAAGCTGTATGATATGGCATATTTCGACCAACTGACGGGACTGCGCAACCAGATGTCGCTTCATGAGGATATGGGGAAAATAATCGGCGCCGACAGGAAATTCGCGCTGGTTTTTATGGACGTAGACAATTTTAAATATGTAAATGACACACTGGGACACTCTTTCGGGAACCTGATACTCAAGGAGATAAGCAGCAAACTTGCCGGACTCATGGAGGAAAACTGCGACCTGTACAGATTGGCCGGAGACAAGTTCATCGTTATTTATAAGGATATCAGGGGCATCCTGGATATCGAACAGTTTGCGCTTAAAATACTCAAGAGCTTCAAAGAGGCGGTGGTCGTCGAGGACAAATCATTCTACCATTCTGTGAGCATAGGCGTTTCCATATACCCTGAACACGGCGAAACGATCAATGATCTGCTCAAATGCGCCGAGATAGCTCTTTTCAAGGCCAAGGAGTCCGGCAGGAACAGGATCGTCATTTACCGCGAATCCATGGTTTCCGCTGTAAATGAATGGGTGGATACAGAGAGGTACCTGAGGAATGCGCTTGAGAAGAGCGAGTTCGAGCTTTACTTCCAGCCGCAGTACAGTATTGAGAAAGGTGAGATCTCGGGATTTGAGGCGCTTATCAGGTGGAGGAACGATGAAATGGGCTTCGTCATGCCGAGCAAGTTCCTGAAAGTGGCGGAAGATACCAATATGATAGTTTCGATAGGGGAGTGGGTGATGAGGAACGCCTGTATATTCCTGAAAAGGCTGCAGCAGGAGGGGTTCGGAGACAGGACCGTTTCCGTGAATGTGTCGAAGATGCAGATACTTCAGGATGATTTTGCAGATTCGGTCCTTGAAATCGTCGAAATCGCCGATATCGATCCTCACAACCTTGAGATCGAGGTGCCGGAAAGCATCCTCATCGAGTACTACGATCTGGTGGCCGAAAAGCTGAACACTCTAAAGGACCATGGTATCAAGGTCACTCTCGATAATTTCGGGAGAGGCTACTCTGCGCTGAATTACCTGCGCAGGCTGCCCATCGATTCGGTAAAGCTGGACAAGACATTTACCGATATCATAACGATCGGAGAGGACAGCAAAATACTGACAGACTTTATGATCAAAATCGCCCGGAGCGTGAAACTGCAGATCGTCGGCGACGGAGTGGAGAACAGGGAACAGTTCGATTACCTTGGCCGGAACGGGTGCCACAGGCTGCAAGGCTATTACATAAGCAGGCCGCTGCCGGAAAGGGAAGCATTGAGGAGACTGCAGGAGTCTGCGGCCAAAACCGGCAGCAATGCTGACAAAAGCAATTCAACAGAACCAGCAGATACAATTGATGTTAAGGAATGAGCCAATGCAGCGATTTTAGTATTCAACTGATGAGATGCAGGGACGATTTCACAATGAAGCCGCAGCATGAGATGGATCTCATGGCTATCATGATTTCAATTAGCCGGGCAGGCAAAGCAACAAAGCAGGCACCGCAAACTGGAACACAGTTTTCAGATGCGGTGGCCTGGCATGCAGCATCCGGATGAGACCGGGTTTTTATGTGATCGGAGTCGAAACCTCTTTTTATTTTGTGTGCAGTTCTTCGAGATTCTTTCCTTCACGTATCTTTGAGCCTATTTTCGCTTTTTCGACTACCATATCTATTAATATGTTTCTTATCTCAGAAGGAGACTCTTCCAGGTCAAAGTGCTTTTTCAGTTCCTCCAGGTACGGCAGCTTTTCCAGTTCTTCCATGTCCACGTGTTTGGATTTGTCTTCACTGCTCAGGATGAATTGGCCTTTGAAAATATAATTGTCTTCTGTAATGTCAAGACCTGACATCAGCAGTTGGTCTGTTCTCATAAAAATACCCCCTTATAACAGTGTATTAGATATGTGGGTCAGATATACCGCCGGGCACATGGATGCATACCATGATGCAAGCAGGAAGTGCAATTCAAAAGCAAGATTGCTACTTTTATTTTAACATCTTTTTTCCCGTTTGAAAACCGCCAACATACGGATGGCTGCATGGGCGGTTGTACAGGGTTTTCTGGTGACATGATCCGGGGGAAATCTCCCGGATCCGTGTAAATTTTTCTCCGTCATTGGAGTTTGATCGGCGCTGTGACGAATGGACATTTATCACCCTGTTATTATTGACTTTTAAACCTTTTATCCTTATAATGAAACTGTTGCGCGTGATCGTGCCATAATGGACGGAAGCATAAAGGGAACAGGTTTTGTTCTTTTTATTTGCTCATATTTGACAAAAAAATAACATGTTTGGGCAACACAGTATATAGTAATATATTCAATAATGAAATAGTAAGGGAGGGTGCCAAATGTCTTTTTTTGAGAGTTTGATTGTCGGTGCGGTTTGCATGGCAGTCGTTTTTTTGGTGCTGGCTGTATTGTTTACTCTTATACAGACATTATCACGTGTTTTGGGTTCTGCCTTCGCAAAGGGCAAAAACAATGCAGCGGAAGCGTCTGATGTGCAGAATGCTGCCGTAAATACTGCGCAGGATCAGACTGCTGCTGTACGTGATCCTCAAATAAGCGCATCTGTTCAGACTAGCAGTTTGAAACTCAATAATGTCGATGACAGGACAGCAGCGATGATAATGGCGATAGTGAGCCATGAAACCGGAATACCGCTGGATGAACTGGTGTTCAGGTCTATAAGCCTGGTGAAATAACACAGGCAGCTGAAGCAGCCTATGTATAAACCGGACCGGAAACGGACCGGCGGATACAGCAGATTTTGTTCAGCAGCTTGACTGTGAAGGAGCGGAGGTAAATATGAGATATTATGTAACAATCAATAATGTTGAATATGAAGTCGAGGTCGATCATGGGAAAGTCGGTGTCATGAGTACCAGGGAAATATCACAGAATACCGCAGGATCAGCAGCCGCCTCTGGGGAGGTAAAGGCTCAGCCATCGGAAAATGTACAAGCAAAGGCACCGCAGCCTGCGCCTGTTGATGTGAGCGGCGGAGAGGTTATAAAGGCACCTATGCCCGGAACCATAATCGATGTGAAAGTCAATGCAGGTCAGGCAGTTAAGAGAGGTCAGGTTATATTGATCCTTGAAGCAATGAAAATGGAAAATGAGATAGTTGCACCTGCAGATGGGACAGTTGTACAAATCCAGGCCGTCAAGGGGTCATCCGTAAACGCCGGGGACGTCCTTGCAGTGCTCAGGTAGAGAGGTGATCGACATGTTTTTGGATGCAATAAGTACCTTATTACAGGAATCCGGATTTGCTGCACTTACCTGGCAGCATTGCCTGATGATCGGTTTGGCTTGTTTTCTCGTATATCTGGCAATAGTAAGGAAGTTTGAACCGCTGCTGCTTTTGCCGATAGCCTTTGGCATGCTGCTGGCAAACCTGCCTATCGCAGGGCTGATGGCCGGACCGCAGGAAGGTTCGAACGGGCCTGGGGGATTGCTGTATTACCTGTACCAGGGAGTCAAACTTGGTATATATCCATCGCTGATCTTCCTTGGCATCGGGGCGATGACCGATTTCGGGCCGCTGATCGCAAGACCGTCCAGCCTTTTTATGGGTGCCGGAGCACAGTTCGGCATAGCGGCTGCGTTCATGATAGCGATCGCATTAGGCTATAAGCCTGGGGAAGCAGCTTCCATCGGAATAATAGGAGGTGCTGACGGACCGACTGCCATATTCCTGACGACCAGGCTGGCGCCTGAACTTCTGGGACCGATAGCGATCGCGGCATATTCCTACATGGCGCTGATACCGATGATCCAGCCGCCGCTGATGAGGCTGCTCACCACGAAGAAGGAAAGAGAAATAAAGATGGAGCAGCTGCGCGAGGTTTCAAAGCTTGAAAGGATAATATTCCCGATAGCTGTCACAGTATTCTGCGTGTTGTTGCTGCCCTCCGTCGCGCCGCTTATAGGCATGCTGATGCTCGGCAACCTCTTCAGGGAATCCGGAGTGGTCGAGAGGCTTTCAAATACTGCTCAGAACGCATTGATCAATATAGTCACGATATTCCTTGGAGTAACAGTAGGTGCGACAGCTAATGCCGAAACTTTCCTCCGGCTCCAGACACTCGGGATAATCGGCCTCGGGCTTTTGGCATTCATGTTCAGCACGGTGGGTGGATTGCTCATAGGTAAGCTCATGTGCTGGCTCTCGGGCGGAAAGATCAACCCGCTGATCGGTTCGGCAGGAGTTTCCGCTGTGCCTATGGCGGCCAGGGTCTCGCAGATAGAAGGCCAGAAGGCCAATCCTACCAACTACCTGCTGATGCATGCTATGGGTCCGAACGTAGCAGGCGTTATAGGATCTGCTGTCGCAGCAGGCGTCCTGCTGGCGCTGTTCGGATAATATAGATACGGGATATTTACGAAAGGGACGGTTCGAGCCGTCCCTTTTTGCTTTTTGTGAGGGACAGTTCTGCGAAAGTCGAGGTCTATACAGGGGGACAGTTCTGCAGAAGTTGATGTTTGATCCAGGGAAGAGGGACATTTCTTCAAACATGTGGATCTTACCTGTCTGTATCTGAAATGATCAACTGTTATGCACAGACACTCCGAACCGGGTATAAATAGCCATAAAAACAAAGGATACGCGGATTCGCGTATCCTTTGTTTTTATGGCTGCGGGAGAAGGATTCGAACCCTCACAGACTGATCCAGAGTCAGTAGTGCTACCCTTACACAATCCCGCAACGTTTGCGACAGTCGTTATTATAGCACATTGTCCATGGGTTATGCAAT
>Ga0134100_1002995_pt1 | contig 12005 bp, 8 predicted proteins | sample 11_taG_2_FD_94444 | JGI IMG/M metagenome (GOLD analysis project Ga0134100, IMG submission 94444) | Switchgrass degrading microbial communities from high solid loading bioreactors in New Hampshire, USA - 11_42_5_180_A3 metaG | ecosystem: Engineered > Bioreactor > Semi-continuous > Anaerobic >...
ATATTCCAAGTTCCGGAGAAGTAATCGGCAGAACAGGTAAACCCGAAAACCGGGTACGATGAGCGATATAATGCAAGAAAGCAGTCTGTAGCGTATCGACTACAGACTGCTTTCTTTGTTTCCTATAGGCTTTCAAGGGTGCTTACCGCGCGGTCAAGTAATCACCTGAAAGTAATTGTGGCCACAATTAAGTTAACATGTTCTATGGTCGAACTATTATTATGCAGGTGCCATGGAATAATTATATCGCACCATAAACAAATTGAGGGTACGGCAATGGGTATAGACGCCGAAAATATTTTAGTAATCCAGAGCAACAGTGCCTTGTGGAGCCAATTCGTGGCTGAAAACGAGGGCTTTATTCTGAAGGTGGTCAGCGCGACAACCAAGCGCTACATTACCAAAAGCGACGACGAATGGTCCGCCGGGTTGGAGGGATTTGTGCAGGCTATCCGGGAATACAAACCTGGAACGGGCAGCTTTGAGGGATTTGCAGCGCTGCTAATTCGGCGCAGGGTCATCGACTACCTGCGCTCTCATCAAAAATTCACTGTTGAGCTTTCTGTGGACCCCGCCTTGTTTGAAACGCCGCCCGAAGAGGACATTGAGGACCTTTCCATGCACTTAGCCCTTGCGCAAAAGCTTGCTGTGTCCGAAGAAGACGCTCTGCGGCTGGAAATAGAAGCCGTGGAGGAGGTTTTCAAGGGGTACGGTTTTACCTTTTTTGATTTAACAAAGTGTTCCCCCAAGTCCAGAAAAACCATGCGCGCCTGTGCCGCCGCTGTGAGTTACCTGCTTAAGCATCCGATACTGCTCAGCGAAATGCGTCGAACCAACCAATTACCCATTAAAAATCTGGAGGAAAAACTGCACCTACCCCGAAAAATCCTGGAGCGCCACCGAAGATATATAATAGCCGCGACAGAGATATTATCCGGAGAGTATCCCTATCTCGGCAGTTACCTTGGTGCCATCCAAAAGGAGGTAGACCTATGAAAGCGGTAATTGTCAAAATAGAAGGTCTTTATGCCTCGGCGCTATGCAAGAATGGCACCTTTGTCCGTATCAAAAACAAAAATTATTCGGTGGGACAGGTGATCATGTTGAAAAAGCAATCGGTCATGGTAAAAAGTGCCTTGGCAGCGTCGGCTGCCGTGGCAGTGCTGGCGCTATCGGTGGGAGTATGGGCCTATGTCACCCCCTATGCCTATGTCAGTATGGATGTGAACCCCTCCGTAGAATACACCCTTAACCGTTTTGACCGAGTTCTCACAGTAAAGGCGGTCAACGATGACGGTCAGGAAATTCTCAAAGAGGTAAAGCTGGAAAATCTCAAGAACAAGACTATCGACGAAGCTATCGCAAAGACGGTGGCGGAAATCAACGCCCACGACTATTTCAAGGACGGCGGCGCCATTGTAATTGCCACCTCTGCAAAGGACATAAAAAAGGCGGAAGCCCTCGCCAGCCGGCTAAAAGAAGAGGCTGACCGCACAACAGAAGAACAGGGTCAGGAGGTAGAAGTTGAGGCGACCAGCGTTGGCCGGGAACGTGTGGAACAGGCCCGCGAACTGGGAGTAACGCCAGGCAAGCTCAATTTAGTGGAAAAATTGCGGGACAGCATGGATCCGGATGCGGAATTCGATTTGCAAGAGTGGCTTCAGAAACCGGTCCGGGAAATTATGAAGGCCACCAATGCAAACCTCAAAGCAGCCAAAGGACAGCCCGATGCCAACGTACAGAACGAAAATGAAGAAGAACAAGCCGAACGTCTGGACGGCAAAAAAGAAAAGGCTGCCTCGGAGGCTGAACGCAAGCAGGAAAAAGCGGAAAACAAGCAGATAAGAGAAGAAGCCAAAGCCAAGAGGAAAGAAGCGAAGGCGGAAGCAAAAGTGGAGCAGAAGCAGGAACAGGCTGAATTCAAAGCTGAGAACAAGCAAGCCAGGGAAGAATCCAAAGCCCAGAGGAAACAGGAAAAAGAGCAATCCAAAGCTGAAAGCAAACAAGCACAGGAGGAATCAAGGGCGGAGGGAAAACAAGAAAAGGCTGAATCCAATGCGGAGAGCAAACAGGAAAAAGCGCAGGCCAAGGTTGCGGATAAAACGGACAAAGGACAAAAAGCAAGCAAAAGGAAAGGCTAACCTGGTCCATTTGAAAGGACCTGCTACTATTATCGGTAACAGGTCCTTTGTTTCGAAAGAGATATAAGAAGGTTTGCTGTGATAATAACAAAAAAGGAAGGAAACGTCCAAGGGCGATTCCTTCCTTTTTTTCATTGTATAAAGCTAAGTAAGGCTGGCGGCTAGTATTTCAAAGCAAATGCTTCCTTTGACTGATTGCCTGTTTCCTGTGAGCGTTCCTCCGGCTTCTTAAATGCTTCCTGATCAGACTCCTGGATGGAACGACTGTTACTATCACCTTTTTTGACTTTAAACCTGCCGACCAGTTCCTTGAGCATTTCAGCCTGGCTGGAAAGCTCTTCGCTGGCGGCCGCACTTTCCTCGGAGGTGGCGGAGTTCTCCTGGACCACCTGAGACACCTGAGTAATGCCCTGATTGATTTGGGTAATGGCAGCGGCTTGCTCGTTGGAAGCGTTATTGATATTGCCTACCAGAGTGGTGACGGCCGCCACTCCTTCCACAATCTTTTGCAGAGCTTCGGCGGTTTCCTGGGCGATTTTGGTGCCGCCTTCCGCCTTCTTAATGGAATCCTCAATCAAAGCGGTGGTCTCTTTGGCAGCGTTGGCGGACCGTGCGGCAAGAGTGCGAACTTCTTCCGCCACAACCGCAAAACCTTTGCCGTGTTGCCCGGCCCGGGCGGCCTCCACGGCGGCGTTCAGGGCCAGAATGTTGGTCTGGAACGCAATGTCATCGATGACTTTGATGATCTTGTTGATGTTGTTGGACGACGCATTAATCTCATCCATTGCCTTCAACATTTCCTGCATGTGGCTGTTGCCAATGACGGCATATTTTTTAGCCTGCTCGGCCAACTGGTTGGCCTGATTGGCGTGATCGGCGTTGATCTTTGTTTGGGTAGATACTTCTTCGATGGAAGCGGACAACTCTTCGATGGAGCTGGCCTGTTCGGTAGCTCCCCGGGAAAGCACCATACTGGAATCGGAAATTTGCTTTGCCCCGCCGGACACCTGTTCAGCTGCAGAAGTAATGTTCAGCATCAAATGATTGAGGTTTTGCACCATTTCGGACAGTTTCCGTCCCAGCAAATCCTTTTCGGAGCGGACGGGCACTTCCACGGTCAGGTCGCCGTCCGCGACTTCTCAACCAGCATGGCCTGTTCTTTTGTGCTCCGAACCAAATCTCTGAAAGCGTCCACCAGTTTCCCAGTTTCATCTTTGGAATTGATGGTAAATGTGATATCCATATCGCCGACCGCAAGCTGACGGGCAGCGTTAACCACCCTATTAATCGGGCGGGAAATACCACGGGAAATTGTCAGGCTGAGCATGACTGCGGCAATCATGCCTACCGCCAATATGATTATCATGATCAAAATGCAATTTCGCGCCAGCTGCTCATTTTTCGCTATCTGCTGTGCTGCGCCATCTACATTATAGTTAATTAATTCGCGGATCACCGTCTCAATACAATACCAGAGCGTCTCCGCCCTTTGTAAATGATGCGGCAAACTGTTTCTGACTAATCGCCCCGGAGCTCAACTGATTGACTAGCTGCTCTGTCAAGGCTTCATATTGTTCAATGACAGTTTCAATATTGTTCAGCAACTGCATTTCTGTCTCTGCGTCGGCGGAATTACTGGCTTCCAACAAATCGTAATATGCGCTGATATTTTCAGCGATGACGCCTTTATGCAGTTCCAGCCGCTCCAGATAGTATTGTTTTTCTTCCGCCGTGCTGGCCATGGAACCATACGCCATGACGTTTAAGCGAATCTGCTGAAATTTGGAGCTGATTTTTTCGAGATACTCCATTGCTTTGGCAGAAGTCGTATAATCCTGTTGATAAGAATTCTGCACCGAGTTCAGATTGACGATACCCACAATCCCAATCACACAGGAAATGATGGTAATGATGGCGAAACCCAGTATAATTCTCACGCCAATCTTGAGATTGTTCAGCTTCTGAAACATAGAAAACCCTCCATTGGTAAACGACAAATTGCGATTCATCCAGTTGCTTTTTTCAGTTAACAGCCTGCATCGTTTCCCGCCTTTCGCATTTTATTTTTGGCTTCGGCTTTTCAAAGGGATTCCCTCTGCATCGTTACAACTTCTTCCAACTTCTTGGATCATTTCACTGCCAAGTAATCTCAATAAATGGAGAATTAATTTGCCAATTTCGACCAAATTCGACGGCAAGCAAAGTATATCAAAGGACCTTATCATAAATCAAGATAATTGATAAAATATTACATATAATATGAATTAATTGAACATACTTTAAAATAATGATACTATTAGACATATAATAGATTGATTTTTTCATATCCAAGCGGTTGTGATAAATCAAATAGAGTAACGGCATCGTAAATATCCATACTGCGATGCACAATGTAATAAAAATCAAGCAAAAAGCCTGCCCTAACAAGGCAGGCTTTCTTTAACGATTGAATAATGTTCCAAGCATTCGACGAAACTTACCGCCTTACTTCGGCGGAAAAGATTTTACCATTGCCAACTTGTCAAGCATTGTATGAAGCTTAAGGGAATGTAATCCAAGAAAACGGCCATGGGGAAGCGCAACAGGCGGACGGCGTGCGTGTTGGCTTGAAGTTGTGATAAATAATTAGAATAATCATGCCGGAAAAAACATCGATGCCAATGTTCAACAGGATGGTCTTTTCCGGGTCAAAAGGGATCATAACACCCTCACTTTACGCTGCAACGTCCCCTGCCTATTAGCCTTTGACATTCGTTTATCACACCATCCACAGTTCTATATGTATATGATTCGTCATAATTCGGTTACCCAGCGCTGTTGGGGGACCATGAAATGGGCGCAGGAAACGAACGAGGCGCTCTACGCCATGTAGCATAGAGCGCCTCGTTCGCTTTCTGTCCATGATATATTTGTAAAGTCATCTGGCTTGTTTTGAACACATGGGTTATTTCATCATGTTCCTTGCGCTTGCCTTCTCTCAAACATCTTTTTATCGCCGACCTGCGGCACCTTCATCGGATAATCGCCGCTAAAGCAGGCCAAGCAGAGATGCTCCGCCGGCTTGCCGATGGATTTCACAAGCCCCTCGATGCTGAGATATCCCAGGCTGTCCGCGCCTATAGTTCTTCTAATTTCTTCTATGGTTTTCATGGCTCCGATCAGCTGCTCCCGGTTGGGGGTATCGATGCCGAAATGGCAGCCGTAGGCGACCGGCGGCGAACTGATTCTAAGATGTACCTCCCTGGCTCCCGCCATCCGCAAAAGTTTGACAATTTGCTTGCTGGTGGTTCCCCTGACAATGGAATCGTCAATCATCACAATTCTCTTGCCGCAGACATTGCACCGCAGGGAGTTGAGCTTTAGCCTGACAGCTGTTTCTCTCAGCTCCTGCTTGGGTTGAATAAAGGACCTGCCCACATATCTGTTTTTAATCAGCCCTTCCCCGAAAGGAATACCGGAAGCTTCCGCATAGCCCAAAGCGGCGGGAATCGAGGTGTCTGGCGCCGCTATCACCAAATCCGCTTCCACGGGATGCTCCTCGGCCAATTGCTTTCCCGCATTCTTTCGAGCCTCATAAACGCTGGTGCCGTCGATGGTGCTGTCCGGACGGGCAAAGTAGATGTATTCAAAGATGCAGGAGGCTCTTCGGTTCCCGACCGGCACCTGCTTGGACTGAAGGCCAGACTGATCGATGATAATGATCTCTCCCGGTTCTACATCCCGAATAAAATCCGCCTCTATGACGTCCAAAGCGCAACTTTCTGAGGCAAGGACATAGCCGTCCTCCCCCATCTTCCCCAGGCAAAGAGGCCTGAGGCCATAGGGGTCCCGGACCCCAATGAGGGAATCCTCCGTCATCACCACCAGGGTATAGGCGCCCTGAATCATGTCCATGGCTCGCTGGATGGCGTTTACAATGCCGTCGCCGCTAAAACGGGCAATCAGGTTTGCGATGACTTCGGAATCGATGGTGGTTTGAAAGACCACGCCGTTGTCTTCCAGACGGCTTCTTAAGCTGGCTGCGTTGACCAGGTTTCCATTGTGGGCAAGGGCGATACTGCCACCCCGATATCGAACTACCAAAGGTTGGGCATTGGCGACTTTGCTGTCCCCCGTGGTGGAGTACCTGACATGGCCGATGCCTTTATGGCCCTTGAGCCCTTTTAGGACCTGCTCGCTGAACACCTCCGGCACCAGCCCCATTTCCTTGTGAGAACAGGTGTGAAAGCCATCGTTGGTGGCAATGCCCGCGCTTTCCTGCCCCCTGTGCTGCAGGGCATACAGACAATAATAGAGGGATTTCGCCACGTCTTCAGCTCTGTCGCGATAAATCCCGACGATGCCGCACTCTTCCCTTAATTTGTCAACATGAGGCATTTCAAAGCTCCTCTCCATGCCCAACCGATTTGCCGTTCCATTCATACCAAATATTATCCCACTATTGCATCGATGCGCACGGAATCCGTTTTAGAGCGGCTGCACATTTTTCAGCCGCCGCAGCACTTCGCGGTAGGCTCCCAGCACATCGCCAAGGTCCCGGCGGAAGCGGTCCTTGTCCAGCTTCTTGCCGGTGGATTTATCCCAAAAGCGGCAGGAATCCGGCGAGATTTCATCCGCAAGAATAATTCTGCCCTCGTGGATGCCGAATTCCAGCTTGAAATCCACCAGGATGATGTCGCATCGGTCAAACAGCGCGGACAAAAGGTCGTTGACCCGCAGCGCCATATCCTTCATGGTGTTTAGATCTTCCTGGGAAGCGATTCCCAAAGCGGTAATTTGGCTTTTGTTCATCATCGGGTCGCCGAGTTCGTCGCTCTTTAAGCAGAATTCCAGGACGGTGTTTTTCAGCGGCGTGCCTTCGGGCACCCCGTATTTTTTGGAGAAGCTGCCGGCGGCAAGATTGCGGACAATCACCTCGACGTTGACGATGTCCACCTTTTTGGCCAGCATCCGGGTATCGTCCAGCATTTGGATAAAGTGGGTCTCAATCCCGTTTTTCTCAAGGTATTGGTACAGTATGGACGTTATTTCGGCGTTGAGGACTCCCTTGCCTTCCAGCTCCGCTTTTTTGGCACCGTTACCAGCCGTGGCCGAATCCCGAAATTCCAGGATGCAGGTATGGTTGTCGTCCCCCGTATAGACGGATTTTGACTTGCCCGTATATAATAATTCGTTTGCCATCTGACTCCTCCTCCTGCGTTTTCAGCGGTTAAAAACAAAAAGGCATCCATCACCCCTACAACGCAACATCTGCGTTGCAAAGCATGACGAACGCCATTGTTCATCTGCCTAAATTGTATGGTTCGGTAAGGTGTTTGTCAATAAGTATTCGTATAATATTTTACTATGACAACGCCATACGGATAAGATGCCCTGTGGGGGACGGAAAAATTTAGTCATTTTCAGCAGTTGTTATTTTCATGCTCGAATTATACACTAAACTTATACCCCGAAATTTCAAGAAAACAGAGGCTTGCCATGAATCGAAAAGCGGATATCATCACCGGCATGCTGTTTGCCGTTGCCACTGTTCTATTGTTCGTGTTGTTTATGACCAATGACGCTTTTTTTCAATGGGCATTTGAACGGCATCACAACATCTTAAGCTGGTATATCAGGCCTTTATTTATCATACCAATGGTGGTCTTTGCCTTTCGAAAAAGTTTTGCCGGCATCTTCGGTTCCATTTTTGCCCTTTTTACAAGTATGTTCTGGTTTCCCGTTCCATCTGCCAAACATCCGCAGGTTTTGGAGTTTTTGGCTTTTGAAATGGATTACCTAAAAAGCCAATGGACCGCTCAGAAAATAGTCATCAGTTTGGCGGTGCCCCTGTTTTTCTTACTGCTTCTGACGGCGGCGTGGAAACGAAACTGGAAATGGCTTTTGGGCGTTATGGTAGGCGCGGCCATGCTGAAAGTGATTTGGAGCATTGTATTTAGCGGCGAGGCGGGCATGTCGGTTCTAAAGCCCGCTTTGTTTGGCCTGGTTGTCTGTATCGGCGCTCTCGGTTATTCTTATCGGAAACATAAGCGCACCGGTCAAAAATAGCATTTGGTGCTCCTCCCGTTCCCATAACAGAACCTGGCTGGGTCCATTGGGCACAACCAGGTTCTTTCATCAGGTGGTTTTCACTTTTCGCTGGATGCGTTTGACCAGCTCCACAATAGGGATGACCAGGATGGCAAGACCCATAGCGGTGATATATTCCGCAAAGCTGATGGAGGTAAAGCCAAAGGCGTCCCGCAAAAGGGGAATATAGATGACGGCCGCAGTCAGGAGGAAAGAGAGGAGCATCGAGCCGAACAGGTAGAAATTGTGGTTTTTGACTTTGAAAATCGAGCCGTACTGGGAGCGCATGTTGTACGAGTGGATGATTTCCGCCATGGACATGGTGAGAAACGCCATGGTCATACCGTCCTCGCTGTTTACAATTCTCCAGGCGCCGTTTTCCATCCGCTCGCCGATAAAGTAGGCGGCAAGGGTCAGCAGGGCCACCATGACGCCTTGATAAAAGACACTGAATCCCACCCCTCCGGAAAAAATGCCTTCCTTCGGGTCTCGGGGTTTGCGCCGCATGATATCGACTTCTCCCTTTTCCATGCCCAGGGCAAGGGCGGGAAGGGAGTCGGTAATCAGGTTGATGAACAGAATATGGGCGGGTTTGAGGATGGTAAATCCCAGCAGGGTGGCGCAGAAGATGCTGATAACCTCCGAAAGGTTGGAGGAAAGCAGAAACTGAATGGATTTGCGGATGTTGTCGTAGATGCGGCGGCCTTCCTCCACGGCGGAGACGATGGTGGCGAAGTTGTCGTCGGCCAGTATCATGTCGGCGACGTTTTTGGTCACGTCGGTGCCGGTGATGCCCATGCCGATGCCGATGTCGGCGTTTTTAATGGAAGGCGCGTCGTTTACCCCGTCGCCGGTCATAGCCGTCACATACCCACGATGGCGCCACGCGTTGACGATTCTGGTCTTGTGCTCGGGCTTCACCCGGGCATAGACGCCGTAGTGCTCGACGTTCCGGACAAAATCCTCGTCGCTGATTTGGTCCAGCATGGCTCCGGTTATCGCCTGGGAGCGGTCGGTGATGATGCCGAGCTGCAGGGCAATGGCCGTCGCCGTGTCGACGTGGTCGCCGGTAATCATGATGGGGCGGATGCCGGCGGTCCGGCATTGCTGGATAGCTGCCGGCACTTCCTCCCGCACGGGGTCAATCATTCCCACAAGGCCCAGGAAGACCAGGTTGTTTTCCTCCTCGGGGGAAAGGGCGGCGGGCCGCGTCTCCCATTCCCGGTATCCGGCGGCGAGGACGCGCAGGGCTTTGTCGGCCAGGCGCTTGTTTTCGCCCAGGAAGAATTGGCGTTTTTCTTCCGTCATGGGCAGGATGTTTCCGTTTTCCAGGTAACTTACACATTTCCAAATCACCACGTCGGGAGCGCCGGTGGTGTGTTGAATTAGTCCGCCCTCCGGCTTTTGGTGCAGAGTGGTCATGAGCTTGCGGGCCGAATCAAAGGGAATTTCGGCAACCCGGGGATATTGCCGGGACAGCTCGTTTTTGGGAAGTCCCAGTTTGTTGGCGTAGTTGACGACGGCGGCCTGGGTCGGGTCCCCCTCAGCCTGCCCTTCCTCGTTCAGCTCCGCGTCGGAACACAGTGCAAGGGAAGTTGCCAGCAGCTTTTCATCGTCGCCCGCATATTCCACCACCGTCATTTTGTTTTGGGTAAGGGTTCCCGTCTTGTCGGAGCAGATAACCTGGGTGCAGCCCAGGGTCTCCACAGCGGTCAGCTTGCGAATGATGGCGTTGCGCTTTGACATTTTGGTGACGCCGATGGAAAGGACGATGGTGACCACCGCCACCAGGCCCTCGGGGATGGCAGCCACCGCAAGGCTCACCGCCAGCATAAAGGAGTCGAGCAGCGTATCGGCAAGGCCCACACCGGGAACGGGGGCGGACAGGAAGTGGCGCAGGAGGCTGACGCCGAACATGACGGCGCAGATGCCAAGGACCAGGGCAGTCAAAATGCGGCTGAGCTGGGCCAACTTTCTTTGCAGGGGAGTTTCGCCCTCCTGTGCCGTGGTGATGGCGTTGGCGATTTTCCCCATTTCGGTGTTCATGCCGGTGGCGGTGACCACCATCATGGCGCGTCCGTAGACGGCGGAGCTGCCCATGTAAACCATGTTGATGCGGTCGCCTAGGGGAATGTCGCCCTCCCTGGCGTTGAGAGGGGCGTCGGTTTTTTCCACCGGCACCGATTCACCGGTGAGGGCTGCCTCCTCCACCTTCAGACTGGCGCAACGGATGAGGCGCCCGTCGGCGGGGACGGCGTCTCCCGCTTCCAGGAGCACCACGTCGCCCACCACCAGCTCCTCGCTTCTGAGTTGGACCATGCGCCCGTCCCGCAGGACTTTGGAGGTGGCGGCCGCCATTTCCTTGAGGGCTTCGATGGCGGCTTCCGCCTTGCTCTCCTGAATGACGCCAAGGGCGGTGTTGAGCACCACCACGAAGAGAATGATGAATACGTCGGATAAGGGTTCACCGGACAAAACGGCGGTGACTCCGGAAATGATTGCCGCCACAATCAACACCAGCACCATGGGGTCGGAAATCTGTGCGAAGATTCTTTCCAGGATGGTGGTCTTTTTGCCCTCCTCCAGTCGGTTGGGGCCGTACTGACCGAGCCTTCGTTCGGCTTCGGCGGAAGCAAGCCCGTCCTCGCCGCTGCCCATTTCCCTGAGCACGTCCTCCTTCGACATAAAGTAGTATTTCAAAACACTCTCCCCTTTCTTCTAAATGCTTTGCTGCCACGCAGGGTTAAAAAAAGAGACTTATGCGCATCAATACCGCGCATAAGTCTCGTTCATTCTCCGCTCGGGTGAGACGGTATACTCCGAACCAGACGGCATCATCGCCGCCATGTTGTTGACCCGGAGTGCGCCAATGGGCGCGAACTACTCCCTTATGTTTAGCAAATTTTAACATACCCGCAGCGGCTTTGTCAATTGACAAAATGAAAACTTCCGTCAGAACGTGTCACGAAAAAATGCTTTGATGTCGGCAAATTTGGACATAAAACGCGATTGTTCACAATTTGTTCACAATATAACTATAAAGAATTTTATGCATAAATTTTATAATTTTTATAGACGAATGGTGAATTGTGCTGTAAAAAACGGAGATATTCGAAAATCGGCTAAAACTTACAATAGGAAGGAATATTGGGGGGCTAGCGATGAATAGCGTTTCGAAAGCTGCAGTTCACTTATTGCTGAACTACGTCTCGAACAATCCTATGGAAAAAATACCCATCATGTTTGAACTTGCGGAGAAGCTGGACCGAGGCAATCTGCATGCCGGCCAAATCAGCACCATGCGCCAAATTCTGTTGGATGAAAACAGCGTTTGGCGCACCTTTGTGGAAGCCGTGGTCCGGGAAGTGGACACCAAGCTTTTGAAAAAGGTTGTGGAATGCTTCTTTGTCAACTCAAACCTGGAGGGGGAAGAGCGGGCCCGCGCCGTAGAGAAAAAATACAACTGCAACGTTCCGTGGGCCATTTTGATGGACCCCACCAGCGCATGCAACCTTTCCTGCATCGGATGTTGGGCCGCACAGTACGGAAACAGGCATAATCTCTCTTACGAGACGCTGGATTCCATTTGCCGCCAGGGCAAGGAACTGGGCATTTACTTCTACATCTTTTCCGGAGGGGAACCGCTGGTACGCAAGAAGGACATTATTCGGCTGTGCGAAGCGCATCAGGACTGCTACTTCTTTGCCTTTACCAACGGCACGCTGGTAGACGACGAGTTCTGCCAGGATTTGCTGCGTGTGGGCAACTTTGCGCTGGCTTTTTCCATCGAGGGGG
>Ga0134100_1003001_pt1 | contig 11992 bp, 7 predicted proteins | sample 11_taG_2_FD_94444 | JGI IMG/M metagenome (GOLD analysis project Ga0134100, IMG submission 94444) | Switchgrass degrading microbial communities from high solid loading bioreactors in New Hampshire, USA - 11_42_5_180_A3 metaG | ecosystem: Engineered > Bioreactor > Semi-continuous > Anaerobic >...
CATCACCTGCATCCTCAACCCCGAACTGGTTCTGCTGGCCGGCGAGGCGGTGGACTGCGGGGAGGAAGGGCTGGCGGAAATCCGACGGCAGGTGGCGGACCTGGTACCCGTGGTACCCGAGATTCGCTTCGCACAGCTGGGCAGCCGCGCCGCTCTCGTGGGGGCGGTGGCCGGCGCCCTGAGCCTGGCAGACGAACACGCATACGGCATCGAAGCAGACCAGTACTCAGGGAAGGGGAGTCAGAGATGGGCGGACTCCGGATGAGCGACCAGCAGACCAGCGCGCAGTCCGTCACGCTTGAGCACGTCTCCAAGAGCTTTGGGAACGGCGCGCCCACCGTGCGTGACGTCAACCTCACCATCCAGGGCGGCGAGTTCTTCACCCTGCTGGGTCCGTCGGGGTGCGGCAAGACCACGACCCTGAGGATGATCGCAGGCTTCTACTACCCCACGACGGGCCGCATCCTCTTCGGCGACCGCGACGTGACCTACATGCCGCCCAACGACCGGAACATCGGCATGGTCTTCCAGAACTACGCGCTGTTCCCGCACATGACCGTGTTTGAGAACGTGGCCTTCGGCCTCCGGGTGCGCAAGGTGCCCCGCGACGAGATGAAGCGGCGGGTGAGCGAGGCCCTGAAACTGGTGCGGCTGGAGGGCATGGAGCACCGGCGCATCGACCAGCTCTCCGGCGGTCAGCAGCAGCGTGTCGCCCTGGCGCGCGCCCTGGTCATCCGCCCGGCCCTGCTCCTCCTGGACGAACCCCTCTCCAACCTTGACGCCAAACTCAGGGACGAGACCCGCACCGAGATCCGCCGCATCCAGACGGAGTCCAGCATCACCGCCGTCTACGTCACCCACGACCAGGCCGAGGCGATGGCCATCTCCGACCGCATCGCCGTCATGGAAGGCGGCGTGGTCCACCAGGTGGGCACGCCTCAGGAAATCTACCACCGGCCGGCCACCCGGTTCGTGGCGACCTTCATCGGTAAGTCTAACCTGCTGGAGGGGAAACTGACCGAAGTGGACGGCGCCGCGGGCCTGGTGGAGCTGGCCGGCACCGGCCACATCCGGGTGGACCTGGGGCGGCGGAACCCGCAAGTTCCGACGGCCGTGGGCAGCCGGGTGGTCCTGACGGTCCGGCCCGAGGGAATCCAGGTACTGGCACAGCCCGATGGCCCCAACGTCCTGACCGGGCGGGTCGTGGCGGCCGAGTTCACCGGCGCCTACACCGAGTACCTGGTCCAGGCGGGCGAGACCACGTTCGTGGCCTCGTCGGCCGACCGGTACGGCGAGGTACGGCGGCCTGGCGATCCCATCCACCTGCACATCCCGCCTGAACGAGTCTATCTGGTGGAGTGATCATGGTGGCAGCCAAGTGGAATGACAGGTGGCAGCGGATCACCGCGTCGCCCTACTTCGTGTACGTGATCGTCGCCCCCCTGGCCCTGGTGCTGTGGGGCTACGTGGTACAGCCCATGCTGGCCACCTTCCTCGCCAGCGTCCAGGATGCCTCCGGCTTCACCCTGAAGTACTACAAGGGCTTCTTTAACCTGAGCAGCACCCAGATGGAGGCGCTGCTCACCACGGTCGGCATCTCGGTGGCCAGCGTGATCACCTGTGCCATCGTGGGCGTGAGCATGGCCGTCCTGCTCAACCGGTTCGAGTTCCCCGGCCGCCGGCTGCTGGAGAGCCTGATCCTGGTGCCCATGGCGCTGCCGCCCCTGATCGGCATCTACGCCTTCCAGTTCCTCTACTCGTCCAGCGGCATCGTCCCCCGGGCGATCAAGCTGTTGTTCGACCTTCCCCAGGTTCCCTTCGCCCTCAAGGGGCTGACCGGGGTGCTGGTGGTCCACACCTTTACCATGTACCCCTACTTCTACACCTCCGCGGCCGCGGCGCTGGCCGGCTTCGACCCCTCGCTGGAGGAGGCGGCGTACAACCTGGGCGCCCGGCGCTGGCAGGTCTGGACCCGGGTGCTGCTGCCGATGCTGACCCCGGCCCTGGTGGCGGGCTCGTTGCTGACGTTCATGGTCTCCATGGCTTCGTACACGGCGCCGCTGATCTTCGGCGTCGACCGGATCATGACGATGCAGATCGCCATCGCCCGCACCAACGGCGACCTGGCGCTGGCCTCGGCGGAGGCGACGGTGCTCTCGGTGGTCTCCATTGCCTTCCTGATCCTCATGCGCTGGTACCAGAACCGGCGCACCTACCGCTCCCTCTCCAAGGGCGTCTCGGTGCACCGCACCGAGGTCAAGAGCCCGGCGGGCAAGATCCTGGCCATGGTGGCGTCCCTCATCGGCACGCTGATCCTGATCCTGCCCGTCCTGGTCCTGGTCCTGGTTTCGTTCTCCAAGGACGGCACCTGGACCGTGCAGGTGCTGCCGCCCAAGTACACCCTGGACAACTACGTCACCCTCTTCACCAGCTCCCGGGCATGGCGGCCCATCCGCAACAGCCTGGCGATGAGCGCCCTCGCGACCGTGGCCTCCATCCTGCTCGGCGTGGCCGCCGCCTACGCCCTGAATCGCTTCAAGTTCAAGGGCAAGTCCCTGTTGGACATCGCCGTGATGATCCCCTGGGCTCTGCCCGGCACGGTGGTCGCGATCAACCTGATCGCCGCCTTCAACCAGCCGTCGGTCTTCACCCTCGGCAAGGTGGTCGTGGGCACGTTCTGGATCCTGCCCCTGGCTTACTTCGTCCGCTTCTCGCCGCTGGTCTTCCGCTCGACCAACGCCACGCTGGCGCAGATGGACCCGTCGGTGGAGGAGGCGGCCCGCAGCCTCGGGGCCACCTGGTGGTACTCGTTCCGCCGGGTCACGTTCCCGCTCATGTTCCGCGGCGTCCTGGCCGGCGCCCTGATGGCCTTTGTGCAGGGCGTGGGCGAGTTCGTGGCGTCGGTGCTCATCTACACGGCCCGCAACCAGCCGATCTCGGTGGAGATCAACAACCTCATGTACTCGTTCAAGTTCGGCACCGCGGCCGCTTACGGCGTGCTGCAGATGCTGCTGATCCTGATCGCCATCTACGTCTCCAACCGCCTGGAACAGAGGCAGAACTTCGCCTAAGGAAGTGATCGCGTTGACCCGCAATCCGAACCCGGATGGGGCCGCGTCCACCCACGCCCCGAGCCGCGCCGAGATTGCCGCGCAGGACGGCGTCCGCTTTCCCGGCCGCAGCTACGTCGACGCCGTGCTGAGTCCCATCTACGAAAGCGCCAAGCACGAGCTGCTCGACCCCATGATGGCCGTCCACCGTGCCCATCTGGTTATGCTAGTGGAGCGGGGGCTGGTGGCGCCGGACTCCGCCCGGAAGATCCTGGCCGCGCTGGACGGCATCGACCTCGCGGCGGTGGCGGCATCCAGTTACAACGGCCGCTACGAGGACCTGTTCTTCTACGTGGAAGACCTCACGCTGCAGGCCGCCGGCGAGGAGGCCGGCAATCTGCACATCGCCCGCAGCCGCAATGACATGGGCGTCACCATGTACCGCATGGTGCTGCGCAAGTACCTGCTGAACGCCATCGAGGCCGCCCTCCTGCTGCACGGGGTGCTCCTGCGCCTGGCCGCGGAGGAGGCCGACACGGTGATGCTTGCGCACACGCACACCCAGCCCGCCCAGCCCACCACGCTGGGCCACTGGCTCACCGCCGCGGCCGACGTGCTGGCGCGGGACATCGCCCGCCTGCAGGCCGCCTACGAGCGGGCCAACCGGTCGCCCATGGGTGCGGCGGCGCTCTCCACTTCCGGCTTCCCCATCTCCCGGGAGCGGGTGGCGGAACTCCTGGGCTTCGACGGCCTGGTGGAGAACAGCTACGACGCCATCGCCGGCGCCGACTACGTGAGCGAGGCCGCAGCGGCAGCGGAGCTCGCCGCCCTGCACACGGGCCGCACCGTGCAGGACCTGCTCACCTGGTGCACCCAGGAGTACGGCGTACTGCGGGTGGCCGATCCGTACGTGCAGACCAGCTCCATCATGCCCCAGAAGCGGAACCCCGTTTCGCTGGAGCACTCCCGCGCCCTGCTCAGCTACGCCGCCGGCCGGGCGCACACGGTGCTGCAGATGCTGCACAACACCCCGTTCGGCGACATCGTCGACACCGAAGACGAGATGCAGCCCAACCTGTGGGCGGCGCTGGGCACCCTGCGCCAGGTCTTCCGGCTCATGGCCAACGTGCTCGGCACCGTCCAGGTGAACCGGGACCTGCTGCTGGAGCGGGCCCGGGCCAGCTTCGCCAACGTGACGGAGCTGGCCGACCTGCTGGTGCGCGAGGCAGGCCTGCCCTTCCGGACGGCCCACACCGTGGTTGCCACCATGGTGAAGCTGGCCGAAGCCCGGGGCCTCCGCGACGTGCGGCAGGTGGAACCCGCCCTGGTGGAGGAAGCGGCCCTGCAGGTGCTGGGCCGGCCGCTGGGCGTGCCGGCCGAGAAGCTGCGGCTGGCCCTGGATCCCGTGCACTTTGTCGCCGTCCGCACCGTGCGGGGCGGCGTGGCCTCGCAGGAGGTGCGCCGGATGGTCACCGAGCGCGAGGCGCACCACGCAGAACTGGCCGCCTGGCTGGGCGCCGCGCGGGCGCGGCTGGACGGCGCCGCGGGCCGGTTGGACGAGGCCTGCCGGAAGCTGGCGGCCGCCTCCGGCGGTGAAGGGGAGGCTGGGTGCGGATGAGTTTAGTCCTGGCCGTGGACGGCGGCGGCACGAAGAGCCTCGCCGTGCTGGTTGACGAGGAGCGGGGCGTGATCGGCAGCGGCCGGGCGGGCGGCTGCAACCCGCAGTCGGTGGGCGCAGAGCAGGCCGAGCAGGCCCTGGCGCAGGCCATCGCCGCCGCCTGCCAGGGGCTGCCGCCCGGCGCGGAGGTTCGCACCGCCGCCTTCGGCCTGGCCGGGGTGGACACGCCCCGGAGCGAGGAGGAGGGCCGGCTCCTGGCGCTGCGGGCGCTCTCCGCAGCCGGGGTGACCGCGGCCCAGGTGCTGGTGGAGAACGACGGCCTCATCGCCCTTCGGGGCGCCGCCGCGGGCGGCCGGGGCCTGCTGGTGGCCGCCGGCACCGGCTCGGTGGTCTACGCCGGTGACGGCGAGCGCTACGTGCGGGCCGGCGGCTGGGGCCACCGGGTGATCGACCTGGGCAGCGCCCACCACATCGCCTCCATGGCGCTGGCGGCCGTCTACCGGTCGCTGGATGCCGGCCACCCCGATACGCCGCTCGCCCGTGCGCTCTGCGCCCACGCCGGCGTGGAAGACCTGTACGCCCTCCTCGACTGGCTCTACCTGCCCGAGACGGGCGTGGACGCGGTGGCCGCCCTGGCCCGGGCGGTGGGAGCGGCGGCCGAGTCCGGCGACCCGGAGGCGAGCGCCCTCCTGCAGTCCGCCGGGCGGGAACTGGCCGACCAGGCGCTGGTGGCGGCCGGCCGGGTGGGCCTGCTGGACGGCAGTCCGTTCCCCGTCTTCCTGCTGGGCGGCGTGCTGCAGTCCTCTCCGCTGGTGCGCAACGCCCTGCTGGAGCGGCTGCGGGAGAGGGCGCCGGGGGCCGAGGCCGAGGTGCCGCGGTACGCCCCCATCTACGGGGCCGTGATCCGGGCCCTGGGCGGGCCGGGGGCCCTCAGCGAGCGGCTGCGGGAACGGCTGCTCTCGGCGGCGGTGCTCATGGCGTGATTGATCCTTCAGGCGCCCCGCGCCTGATTCTCCCTTGGACTGGAGCCGTGGATCCGGAAGGAGGTGGATTGGCTCCCGCTGCACACAGAACCTGCTCCGGAACAACTCCCGCACACTTTGACCGGTTCGATCACATCGAAGGGGGATTCTGACCGATGGGTACGAAGTGGTCTAGCAGGCTCGTAGGTCTCCTGCTCGTCGTCGGCCTGATCGCAGCAGGGTGCGGCGGTTCCCAGCAGCCCCAGGGGAACCAGGGGGGCGGGACCCAGACGCCGTCCCAGAACCAGCAGCAGGAGCAGCCGCAGACGCAGGAGCCGCAGGAGGAGACGCGGCTGGTCATCTACACGGCACGTGACCAGTCCATCATCGACCTGATGGTCGCCAAGTTTGAGGAGAAATACCCCGAGTACAAGGGCAACGTTGAGGTCCTGCCGATGGGCGCCCAGGAGATCATGGAGCGCGTCCGGGCCGAGAAGAGCAACCCGCAGGGCGACATCTGGTGGGGCGGCACCCAGCAGGCCCTGTCCCTGGCGGTGAAGGAGGGCCTCCTGGCGAAGATCGAGCCCGAGTTCGCCGGCAAGATCCCCGAGGGCTACAAGGATCCTGAGGGTCACTGGTTTGGCGAGATGCTCCTCCCCGAGGTCATCATGTACAACAAGGAGATGATCTCGGAGGACCAGCTGCCCAAGGACTGGGACGACCTGATCGACTCCAAGTGGAAGGACCAGATCATCATCCGTGCGGTGCCCGCTTCCGGCACGATGCGCACGATCTACGCTGCGATGATCGACCGCTTCTACAAGGAGGACGGCAAGCCTGACCGGGGCTACGAGTGGCTGCTGAAGCTCGATGCCAACACCAAGGAGTACGCGGCCAACCCGACCGACCTGTATCTCAAGATCACCCGGCAGGAGGGGAGCCTGAGCCTCTGGAACCTGCAGGACGTCCTGATCCAGGCGGAGCAGGAGGGCATGCCCTTCGGGTACATCATCCCCGAGAGCGGCGTGCCAATCCTGGTGGACGGCGTGGGCATGATCGCCGGCGCCAAGCACCCGCAGGCCGCCGAGAAGTTCCTGAACCTGCTCTTCAGCGACGAGATCCAGGCCGAGCTGTCGGCCACCCGGTTCCAGATCCCGTCCATCAACCTGCCCGAGTCCATGCAGCCTGAGTGGCTGAAGGAGCTCACGCCGAAGCTGAAGGCCATGGACCTTGAGTGGGACGTGATGGCCGAGAAGGAAGCCGAGTGGATCGGTTACTGGGACGAGAACATCAAGGGCAAGGGCCAGTAGCGCAGACGGTCCTGGTGCGGGCGGCCGAAGGCCGCCCGCACCGGGGGACATTCCGGAACCGTACGACGCGACGAACGCCAGCCTCGACAACGCAACGAGCGTGCACCCACTCGCCGAACGGTCGCAAGACAATTCGGATCGACGAGCGGGTGCACTTCGTTTCTCTCCGCGCCGGGGCGCGACGCCGGCACGGTCGCGATCATGCCCGTGGCAGCCGGGACAACCCCTCCCGGTGGGCGGGCGGGACGGTTTCCTGCGGCCGGGCCGTGGCAACGCCAGCCCGGGCTCCTGGGCGGTGCGACGAGGAGGGGGATGCCGGGGGCTGCCGACAGGATGTTTCAACCCGAGACCGGTTTCCCGGACCGATCGTTCCAGGACTGGGTAGTGAGTCGAGTGGTTTGGGACGCGCACATCAAGGGTAAGGAGGAGAACCCAAGATGTCAGTCGGCAGGCTGGGAGCACTGGGGAAGCGCCTGATCGCCGTCGTGTTGTCGTGGGTCCTGCTCGTGGGGGCTGCCCTGACGGTTCAGCCGCAGCAGGCCTCCGCCGCCGAGCGGGCGACGGTGGCGCTGTGGAACGCACTGGTCCCGCTCGAGTCCGTGAACACCTTCATGAACACCGGCGCCCACCCCGATGACGAGCGGAGCGCCGTCCTCGCCTACATGTCGCGCAAGGTCGGCGCCCGCACCATCAGCGTGATCGCCAACCGCGGCGAGGGTGGCCAGAACGCCATCGGCGCCGAGTACGAGCACGCCCTGGGCGTGGTGCGCACGCGCGAGCTGCAGGAGGCCGCGGAGGCGTCGGACGTTGAGCTCTACTTCCTGGCGCAGGAACTGGGCGATCCTATCTGGGACTTCGGCTTCTCGAAGAACCCGGAGGAGACCCTGGAGAAGTGGGGCTACGAGCGCACGCTGGAGCGGCTCATCCGGATCATCCGGGAGACCCGTCCTGACGTGGTGCTGCCCTCCTTCCAGAACACCTACGGCCAGCACGGGCACCACCGGGCCATCACCATTCTGACCCTGGAAGCCTTCGAGAAGGCCGCCGACCCGGAAGTGTTCCCTGAGCACCTGGCCGAAGGGCTGCGGCCGTGGCAGATCAAGAAGGTGTACCTGCCCGCCTCGGGCGGCGGCGGGTCGATCTACGGTCAGGGCCAGCAGCTGACGGCCAACGTCAGCATCCCGGTGGGCGAGTACGACCCCGTCCTGGGTGCGTCGTACGTGCAGCTGGGCGAGGAGTCGCGCTTCTACCACAAGAGCCAGGGCATGGGGGAGATCGTGCCGGAGGGTCCGCGGAGCGAGGTGTACCACCTGGCGGCCAGCGCGGTCCCCGTGAAGTCCCAGGAGAACTCGATGTTCGACGGGCTGCCCCAGACCGTGGGTGACCTGGCCGGCCTCGTGAGCGACCGGTCCGTGGCCTCGGCGCTGCAGGAGCTCCAGGCGCACATCGACGCGGCGCTGGACGCCTATCCGGACAACGCCGCCGTGGCCCGGGCCCTGCGGGATGCGCTGGTGAGCGTGCGGGCGGCCCGGGAGCTGGTGGTCTCCCGGATCGGCCTGGAGGACGAACTTGGCTATGACATCGACTACCGCCTGGCGGTGAAGGAGAAGCAGATCCAGCGGGCCTTGGCGCAGTCGCTGCTGCTGGTCACCCGGCTGCAGGCGGACGAGTACGAGCTCACCCGGGGCGGCACCGCCACCTTGACGCTGACGGCCTACCAGGGCGGCAAGGTCCCGGTGGAGAACGTGCGGCTCTCGCTGGAGGTGCCCAGGGGCTGGCGCGTGCGGCCGGTGACCGAGGCGGCCGGTGTACACCTCAGCTACAACCAGACAGCGACCGCCCGCTTTGCGGTGACGGTGCCTGAGAGCGCTGAGTACTTCGACCCGTATGACCCGCACGACATCACGGGCGTGGTCCGGTTCACCGTGGACGGCGTGGAGGCCGCGGTGACGGTGGCGCCCGAGCGGTTCGTGGCCGTGCTGCCCGACGTTTCGCTGCGCACCGACCCCGAGGGCGTCGTCTTCAACCTGGAGCGTCCGGGCCCCATCACGATCAACGTCGTGGTGACGAACAACGAGGCCGGTGCGACGTCCACCAACATCTTCCCGGTCCTCCCGGAGGGCTGGCAGACCACGCCGACGTTCCGGAACCTCACGTTCAGCCGGAAGGGCGAGGTCCAGGCGGCGTCCTTCGTCGTCACCGCACCGGCGGACCTGGCGGCCGGCCGGTACCAGATCGGCTTCCAGGCCCGGGGCCAGTCGGTCTCCGACCGCTCCGTGCAGGTCATCGAGTATGAGCACATCGGCCGGACCTACATCGTGAAACCCGCCGTGGTCGACGTGCAGGCCTTCTCCGTGAAGGTGGACGAGAACCTCCGGGTCGGCTACGTCTCCGGCGGCGCGGACAACGTTCCGGCGGCGCTGCGGCTGATGGGCGTGAATGTCGAACTGCTGGATGCCGACACCCTCGCGTTCGGCGACCTGTCGGTCTACGACACGATCGTGCTGGGCATCCGCGCCTACCTGACCCGTCCGGACCTGATCGCCGCCAACAACCGGCTGATGGAGTACGTGCGGAACGGCGGCAACCTGGTGGTGCAGTATCACCAGCCCGGCGACAACTGGAACCCCGAGACCTCGGCGCCGTATTACCTCCGGATCGGCAGCCCGTCCTTCAACTGGCGCGTGACCGACGAGGCGGCCGAGGTGCGTGTGCTGGAGCCCGATCACCCGCTGCTGAACACGCCCAACAAGATCGAGGCATCCGACTGGGAGGGCTGGGTGAAGGACCGCGGCCTCTACTTCCCGTCGGAGTGGGCGCCTGAGTTCACGCCGCTGCTCTCGATGAACGACCCGGGCGAAGAACCGCTGAACGGGAGCCTGCTGGTCGCCGAGTACGGCAAGGGCCGCTACATCTACACGAGCCTGATCCTCTACTACCAGCTGGACCAGCGGGTGCCCGGCGCCTTCCGCATCTTCGCCAACCTGATCACGCCGGCGAAGTAGGCGGGGAGGATATTCAGACGAAACCATCTCAGGTAAGGGCAAGTTGCCACGGCGGTGATGGCACGGGCGGCCGACCAGGCCGCCCGTGCTCCGCGCATGGGGCTGCGCGGGCATACTAGGCTTCGCCGGGCGCGCAGGCGCCCGCCAATACCGCACGCCGGTCGCTCTCCCAGACATAATCGCGCCTTACCGCGCATCTGTTTTACGTGGGGCTGTCCCCGGCGTGCGGTGCCGGAGGTTGCCCATGCCAAGCTGGAAGCGCATCGTCGGGATCATCGCCGTGGCCGCCCTGCAGTTCGGATGCGTCCTGGCCACTCTTTCAGCGCCCCTGCCCGGTGAGGCCGCCGCACAGGGCACGCCCGGGGCGTCCGGGCACGCCCGCACGCGGGCCGAAGCCCCGGGCGGCGCTGAGCGCCAGGACGAACCGGTCGACGGCGGCACCCTGTATCTCTCCATGTTCTCGGCGCCCCGGGGGGTCTTCAACCCGATCCTCATGGAAGACGGCTACGATGCCAACATCGTCGGCCTCGTCTTTGCCGGTCTGCTCACCCGGGACGAGCGGCTGGAACTGATCTGCGACCTGTGCGAGTCGTACTCGGTGTCGCCCGATCAGCGGGAGGTCACCTTCCGCCTCCGGAAGGATGTGACCTGGCACGACGGCCACCCCTTCACCGCGCGGGACGTCGTCTTCACCTTTCAGGCGATCCTGCACCCCGACTATCCGGGCGTGCTGACGGGCGACTACGCAGCACTGCGGGGCGTCGGGGCGATGCTGGAGCAGCGCGCGGCGCTGGACCGCGCACAGGCCGGGGGGCGCATCAGCGCCCGTGAGGCCGCCGCGCAGAAGCACGCCGCCTGGCAGGCCTGGCTGGATGGCGACGGCCGGCAGGCCATACGGGCGGTGGACGACCATACCGTCGTCTTCGCCGTCGACGAGCCCCACGCGCCGCTGCTGCAGAACCTCGCCATCCCGCTGCTGCCGGCCCATCGCTTCGCGGGCTTCCCCGTGGGCGAGATGGGGCAGCACCCGGACACCCGCCGCCCGGTGGGGACGGGGCCCTACCGGTTCGTACGGTACGTGCCCGACCAGTACGTGGAGCTGGTGCGGCACGAAGCGTACCACCGGGGCCGGCCGTACATCGAGCGCATCATCTACCGCATTGCCAACCAGGACGTGGCCATCGGTCAGCTCCTGGCCGGCGAGCTGGACTACGTGCCCCTGAAACCCGGCGACGTGGTGCTGGTGCAGGGCAACCCCAACATCGGCCTCTTCACCCGGCCAGATCTGGGCTACCAGTACCTCGGGCTGAACCACCGGAACCCGCTGTTCGCCGACCGGCGGGTGCGGCAGGCGATCCTCCTGTCGATTGACCGGGAAGGGATCGTCCGCCACCTGCTCAAGGGCTACGGCAGCCTGCTGGAGAGCCACTTCCCCCGGGGACACCCGTACCACGACCCGGAAGCGATTCCGACCCGCCGGCGTGACCTCGCCGCCGCTGCCCGGCTCCTGGCCGAGGCGGGCTGGACCGGACGGGACGCGGAGGGTTACCTGGTGAAGGACGGCCGCACCTTCCGGTTCACGCTGGTGTATCCGTCCGGCAACGCCGTCCGAACGGCGACGGCACCGCTGATCCAGGCCGACCTGAAGGCGGTGGGGATCCGCGTCGACCTCCAGATGGTGGAGTTCGCGACCCTGGCCGAGATGGTCTTCGGCGGGCGCCAGCCGGACGCGTGGCTACTGGGCTGGGGGGTCGGCCTCGACCCCGATCCGGGTCCGGTCTTCGATCCCGAGAGCCGCTGGGGTCGGGCCACGGGCTGGCGAAGCGACCGGAGCGCCGCACTCCTGCGGGCGGGCGCCCGGCTGCTGGACCCCGCCAAGCGGCGGCCCCTCTACCGGGAGTGGGCGCGCCTGGTGGCGGAGGAGCTGCCGGTCATCTTCCTCTACAGCCAGGATCAGATCGAGGCGGTGCGGCTCGACCGGGTGCGGGGCCTGCGGCCGGACGCCCGGGGGAGCCTCTGGAACATCTGGGAGCTCTGGATTGCACCG
>Ga0134100_1003007_pt1 | contig 11956 bp, 9 predicted proteins | sample 11_taG_2_FD_94444 | JGI IMG/M metagenome (GOLD analysis project Ga0134100, IMG submission 94444) | Switchgrass degrading microbial communities from high solid loading bioreactors in New Hampshire, USA - 11_42_5_180_A3 metaG | ecosystem: Engineered > Bioreactor > Semi-continuous > Anaerobic >...
ACCTCCAGCTGTATAAAATCCTCTATTTCCTCATCTTTTAATATTACTGGCAGCCCGCCTATTCTATATTTAAAAGTAAGCCTATATCCCAGGTTTTCTCCAAATTCTATTTCTTCAATATCATCTAAGTATAGATCTTCTGGTATTTCCATATTTGAAGATAGAAATTCAGAAGCTGTAACCAAACTTATATATAGATTTCTTTCAGAAACTTGTTCCTCTAGAGGGGAATAATACTCCAAAAATCCATTTTGGCTTACCTTTAATACCTTATCACCGTATAAGTACAGTACAGATCCGTTATTCTCAACTATTTCCCTGATGTAATCAATATCCTTTTGGAAAAAAACCTCTGCAATCTCCCTTATGTCCTCAATATTGTCTGTATTTATTTCATTTTTAACATAAATTGCCGGAATGGCTTTGCTCATTTTATAAGGAATATATATATCATTGTCTACATTCAATGAATCCCTCATTGGATAATAATAAGTGATATTATTGCTCTTTTCGATTTGACCCACCTTTGTTTTAACATATTCAAGGTCTAAATCGATTTCATGGATTTTCAGATGGAAATCCTTATGGCTGAACACAAAAAAGGGCTCTCCTTGTCCTAAATAAACATATATGCTATCCACTTTTTCTATCTTTTCAGTTATATCATTTGGCTGTGGTATATCCAGAAAACGGGCCAGTATATAGGTATTATACTCTTCTGGAAAATAAAAAACTATGGACCTGTTATCATGGTATGCAATAAATTCTTCATTGGAAATCTCATCTGTCTTAACATTATTCGAAGACAGAATATCCACCAAAGAAGAATGAATACTAGTCCATAGATTATTATTCGTATCGCTATAAAATATTGTATGGCTATCTTCATTAAAATTAAGCAGGTATTTGTGGGGTTTAATGATATCTATTTGCAAATAATCAGATGTATCTGATTTTCCGTCTTCAAATACCAAATCAGTCCTATAGGGGGACCTAATCCATATTTGCCTGGTCAATAACAAACTAATGCTTACCAATGACAGAAGCAGAATGGTTTTTAGTCTCTCTTTAGTCACTGTATTCAACTCCTTCTATCACTGGCAATTAGTTTGCTGTTGGAATTACAGAGCTGTTCTTCAAAGTCTCAAATATCTGCTGAGCCTCGTAATAATACACTATTCTCTCAATTGGAGCAATACCTTCTACGTTAAAATTAACAATAATCTTATTAATACCACGAATTAACTCTATTTCTTTGGCAAATCCTAAGGGCCCGGATTCTACATCTATTGTTGATATGAGAGTATAATCTTCCTTTTTTGGCAAATTTACAAGTGAGTATTTGCTGCCTGTTAAATCTACAACTCCATACAATTCTATAGAAACCTTTGTACCTATAGGAGCTTGCCCGGATATTAATAATACCTTGTTTTTATACGCAGAGGCTTCTTCTTTAGGCAAAATAACCTGATATTTTGAGCTGTCAACATCATCTGCAAAAGCAAAGGATGATATGCTGGTTATTATAATCAATACGAATAATAATGCCGTAAATCTCCTCCACATTTTCTATCCTCCTTTATACCTCTAATACGGGATAATATCATTATATACAAAAAATATTACATTCATATTACAATTATATTACATTGCAGTTAAAATTGCATCAGAAACAGGTAGGATTATGCTGACCTCTGTTCCTACATTGAATTCAGATTTCAACATGATTTTACCTCCCAAAGCCTCAATTATCTCCTTGGCTATGGATAAGCCCAGACCTGTTCCTCCTAATTCCCTGCTTCTTCCTTTGTCCACCCTGTAAAACCTCTCAAAAATTCTGTCCTTGTCCTCCACAGGAATACCTATTCCATTATCCTTTATTTTAATTACTATGTTTTCATCCTGCATTACTGCTGATACCACAATATGGCCATTATTAGGCGTATACTTAATTGCATTTGATATTATATTTAATATAACCTGTTCCATGCCGTCTTTATCTATAATAATGTTTGGCAAATCATCCTCTATATCTACATCTAGCTTATGATTCTTCTCCTTAATTGAGAACTCCAATTTTAGTATGGTATCTTCAATTAATTCCTTAACAGAGCATTCTACCTTTTTCCATTTGGTTTTGTTGTAATCAAGATTTGAAAGCTGCAACAGGTCCCTTACTATTCTAGCCATTCTGTCACATTCATTATCTATTACCCTTAAGAACTTATATGATAGCTCAGGGTCCACATCCTTGTAATCCATTAGTGTTTCCGTATATGATTTAATTGTAGTTATAGGAGTTTTCAGTTCGTGGGATACATTGGCTACAAATTCCTTCCTCATATTGTCCAGCTTATGCTGCTCAGTTATATCCTGGAATACAATAATAATTCCTCCCACATTGTTCTTTTCATTGCGGAAAGGTGCATATTTTAACTGATATATGGAGTTGTTTATTTCTACTATTTTACTCCCCTCATGGGTATCAGGATTATTAAAATCTATTATATTCAAATTAATCCTTTCCATAGGAAAAGGCATTTTGTTATTCAGCAACTCATCCTTTATTTCTTCCAGCTGCAGTATTTTTATTGCTACAGGGTTTGCATGAATCAGATGGCCATTAACATCTATGGCTATAACACCATCCGCCATATAGTTGAAAATGGTATTTAATTTGCTCTTTTCCAAGTCCATTTCCTGAATGGTATCCTTAAGCTTTAGTGTTAAATAGTTAAACATGCTTGCCAGCTGCCCTATTTCATCGTCAGATTTTACTTCAACAAACTGGTCAAAATCTCCCTTAGCCATTTTTTCAGCTTTTTCAGTCACATCCCTTATTGGTTCAGTTATGCTGCTTGCAATTAAAAAGCCTAATACCACTGTAATTGCCAGTGCCAGCATTGTGGCACTAATTAAAATAGTCTTGGTTTCATCAATGGTTTTATATACATCCTGTATGTCATCAGTCATATATAATATTCCTTTAACCTGACCTATTTCATTTACTACCGGGTAAGCTACATGCTGAAATATGGCATTTTTATTAAAATCCATCATTACGCCATCTGCTATTTCTCCTTCATAAGCTGAATAAATCAAGGATGGGTCCAAGGATTTATAAGCTAGGGCATTAGATCCAACAATTCTATCATACTTTATATGGGATGAAGCTATTATTCTTGGTATATCTATATCATATATTATGTATAGAACCTCGGTACCGCTAAATCTCCATTTATTTAAAGTGTTCTGTATATCTTCCCTATGATCCAGCCAGTTGTCCCCGGATAAATAATCTGATGTGCTGATTAAAGTTTCTACTTGTTTTATTAATGTATTTTTTCTGTTTTCCAGCTGCTGGGCCTCAAACCTTTCAACTATGAATACTCCAACTATTATCATGGCCATGAGTACGAGCAGTAAATATACTACTACAAATTTCCACTTAATACTTGAGAACATGAACTAGACCCTCCTGAAATAATAACCTACTCCTCTTTTAGTCATTATATATTTGTACTGTCCATCGGCATCTTCTATTTTCTCTCTTAATCTTCTAATAGTTACATCTACAGTTCTCACATCACCATAATACTCGTATCCCCAGACTTTTTCCAGTAGCTGTTCTCTGGTAAATACCTGGTCCATATTTGATGCCAAAAACTTCAACAGCTCATACTCCCTGAGGGTTAATTCTATTATTTGTCCATTTTTCCTCACTTCATATTTATTATAGTTTATAGTCAAATTCCCAACCTTCAGCACTTCTCCGCTATTCCCTTCAATATTGCTGATTTCAACTCTTCTTAAATTTGCCTTAACCCTGGCAACAAGTTCTCTCATGCTGAATGGCTTTGTAATGTAGTCATCTGCTCCCAGTTCCAGCCCCAATACCTTGTCCACTTCCTCTTCCTTTGCTGTTAGCATCAGTACCGGAGTATTTATATTTGCCCTTATTTCTCTTAAAACCTGAAAGCCATCCTTCTTTGGAAGCATTATATCCAGTATTATCAGGTCAGGATTTTCACTGTAAATCTTCCTGACTGCATCTTCTCCATCGTAGGATAATTCAACTTCAAAACCTTCTTTTTCCAGATTGAATTTTATAATATCTGCTATTGATTTCTCGTCATCAACAACAAGTATTTTCTTATTCATATGCATCACATCCATAATAAACTTAAATTTTAAATAGATAAACTATCTCCATATTAAATTATCTAATAATATATTCATGTTGTCAAACCCATAATCATTGTATAATATTCTCAAAAATTCTAATAGGTTTAAGATGGTAAATTTTTTTTTATTGATATTTGTAAAGCATTATTGTATAATTATTGTTACAAAGGGGAGTAGCTATCAAATAGTTAACCGTCAAGACGGATTGTTCCCGGTTAACTAGCTTATGGACTAAGTTAGCAAGACCTTTGTTTGGAGATAAATCCCAAACAAAGGTCTTTTTTGTATTTATATCTACATATAGCATTACTGCAGCAGCCAGATTTTATTTTTAATATTCAAGTGGAATACTAAAAAAAATTATGAAAGGGTGATTATTGTAATGGAATGGTACAAAAAGAAAATAGAAGAAGTAGCTTCTGAGTTAAATACCCTTATTGACAAAGGTATTACCCATGAAGAAGCGAAAAAAAGACTGGAAAAATATGGCCCAAATGAACTAAAGGAAGAAGCAAAGCAAAGCATGTTATCAAAGATAATGGAACAGTTTAAAGACTTACTTATCATAATACTTATCATTGCAGCTATTATATCTTTTGCTGTTGGAGAAAGAATTGATGCTGTCGTTATTATTGCCATAGTAATTGTTAATGCTGCATTGGGTATTTATCAGGAAGGCAAAGCTGAAAAATCCCTCGAAGCACTGAAAAAGATGGCTGCTCCTAGTGCTAAGGTATTAAGAAATGGTACTGTTGAAATTATCCCATCAAGTAATATTGTTCCAGGAGATGTAGTTGTTCTGGAAACAGGTGATATTATACCTGCAGATTTAAGATTAATTGAATCTTCTAACCTGAAGGTAGAAGAAGCTTCTTTAACCGGAGAATCTGTGCCTGTTGAAAAGGATGCACATATTACATTTGATAAGGATGTTGCCCTTGGAGACAGGGTAAATATGGCCTACTCAAGTACAATTGTTTCATACGGTAGAGGTAAAGGCATCGTAGTTGGTACAGGCCATGATACTGAAATAGGTAAAATAGCAACTATGATTCAGACCATTGAAGATGAAAGCACGCCTTTACAGAAGAAACTTGATCAACTAGGTAAGGTATTAGGCATTGTTGTAATTGGAGTTTGCATTGTAGTATTTGGAGTTGGCTTGTTTTATGGAACAGGCTTGCTGGATATGTTTATGACATCCATAAGCTTGGCTGTAGCTGCAATTCCTGAAGGTCTGGCTGCAATTGTTACAATAGTGTTGGCACTTGGTATGAATAGAATGGTCCAGCGTAATGCCATTGTAAAGAAACTGTTATCTGTTGAAACACTGGGTACAACTACTTATATATGCTCTGATAAAACCGGTACTTTGACCCAAAACGAAATGACTGTTGTTAAAGCCTATACTGATAATAAGATTATAAATGTCTCCGGAACCGGATATGAACCAAAAGGCAAATTTACTATTGGAGACGAGGAAATATCAAATCCAACTGAATCCATTAATATAAATACACTTCTATCAATAGGCATACTTTGTAGCGATGCGAAATTAACTAAAACTGATGAAGGGTATAAGATTCTGGGAGACCCAACAGAAGGCTCTCTTGTAACATTAGCAGAAAAAGCTGGTATTAAACAGGAAGAGATTAACAGCAGATTCCCAAGAGTAGCAGAACTGCCCTTTGACTCTGACAGAAAGATGATGACAACTTTCCATGAAAGCTTTATCCCCGGTAAGGTAGTATCATTCACTAAAGGTGCACCAGATATACTTATTAATAAGAGCAGCAGCATTTATTTGAATGGTGAGATTATGCCATTTACTGACGACCTGAAGAAAAAGGTGCTTGATATAAACAGTCAGTTCTCAAGAGAGGCATTAAGAGTGTTGGCTCTAGCCTTCAGACAATATGACAGTTTGCCAGATGAAATTACTACAGAATCTATTGAAAGGGATTTGATATTTGTAGGGCTGGTAGGAATGATTGACCCACCAAGAGAAGAAGCCAAGGAAGCTATTAAGAAGTGTAAGACTGCAGGAATACACACTGTAATGATAACTGGAGACTACAAGGATACTGCTTTTGCTATTGCTAAACAATTGGGAATGGCAGAAAGAGAAGATCAAGCTATGATGGGTCAGGAATTGGACGGATTAACTGATGAGCAGTTAAGAGAAGTTGTCAAGGAAAAAAGAGTATATGCCAGAGTATCACCAGAGCATAAAGTAAGAATTGTAGAGGCTTTGAAAGCCAACGGCGAAATAGCTGCCATGACTGGTGATGGTGTAAACGATGCTTTGGCACTCAAAAAAGCTGATATTGGTATTTCCATGGGAATCACCGGTACAGATGTAGCAAAAAATACTGCAGATGTAATTTTAACAGATGATAACTTTGCAAGCATTGTTGCAGCAGTAGAAGAAGGCAGAATTATATACAGCAACATTAAGAAGTTTGTTTTCTTCCTTCTGTCATGTAACATAGGAGAAGTATTAATTGTATTCTTGAGCATTATATTAGGGTATAAGGTTCCATTGCTTGCAATACAGCTATTGTGGCTAAACCTGGTAACAGATAGCTTCCCAGCACTTGCATTAGGTATGGAAAAAGGCGACCCAGAGATAATGGATATACCACCTAGAGATCCTAATGAACCTATACTTGATAAGGAAATGGTAAAGGCATTGATAGTACAGAGCATTTCCATCAGTGCAGCAGTTCTAGGTTCCTATATCTGGGGAATGAAGACCTATGGAACTGAAAACCTCATTTATGCAAGAACAATTACCTTTACTACATTGATTACTGCTGAACTATTAAGAGCATATTCAAGCAGGTCATTAACACACAGCATATTTAAGATTGGAGTATTCTCCAATAAAACAATGACACTGTCTACACTTGTTTCATTCCTTCTGCTATTAGTAGTACTTTATGTGCCATTCCTACAGCCAATATTTGAAACCTATGCTGTAGGCTTGAAAGAATGGGGAATGATTATAGTATTTTCATTTATACCACTGGTAATTAGCGAGTTGTATAAAGCAATAAGAGATAGATAGTAAAAATATAAAAGCCCTTCGGGGCTTTTTCTTTTTTGAGAACATTTTGAGATTTATCGCATAGAATAAAACAAGAAAGGGGGTCAAGTATGAGAAGGATAAATAGCTCAAAGCTTTGTCCTATATTAAGTGCAAAAATCATGTCTCAATCAAATGAAGAATTACCCGTTATTGTTCAGTTAAGAAGGGACAATAGCAGGATAGAAAATGGAATTATGAACCTATCAACAAAGATTAAAAAGCGGTTGCCTATAATTAAAGGTATTGCTTGTAATCTTGATACAGAAACCATATATAGGCTAGCAAACAACCCTGATATTGAATATATCAGCTTTGACCTGGAAGTATATGCCCTTTTGGATATATCTGTTCCAACAATGGAAGCACATTTTCCCCATGATCAGGGCTATAAGGGAAAAGGCATTACAGTTGCAGTTATAGATACAGGAGTTGCTCCACACAATGATTTAACCAAGCCATATAATAGAATTATTGGCTTTAAGGATTTTGTAAATAACAAAACTTCACCCTATGATGACAATGGACATGGTACCCATGTGGCAGGGATAATTGCTGGTAATGGATATTCATCAAGAGGCCTATATACTGGTATAGCTCCAGAAGCAAATATTCTGGGCATTAAAGCCTTAAACAACAGAGGAAGCGGAAGCATGTCCGATATTATCGAAGCTATAGAATATGTTATTGAAACAAAGGATGAATACAATACAAAGATACTGAACCTATCCTTTGGAAGTCCTTCAAATAACAGCTATCTGAAGGATCCATTGTGTAAATCTGTGAAGGAGGCTAAAAATGCAGGACTAATAGTAGTAGCTGCAGCAGGAAATAGTGGCCCGGAAGCAAAAACCATAGTGTCACCTGGTATTAGCCCTGATGTCATTACTGTTGGTGCCGTAGATGATAAGAGAACCATAGACCCGTCAGATGATGAAATTGCAAGATTTTCAAGCCGTGGGCCAACAAAAGAAGGATTAGCAAAACCAGATGTTGTAGCACCAGGTGTAAATATCAATTCATTGTCTCACACTGATTTAAGCGGATATATTTCCATGAGCGGAACTTCCATGGCTACTCCTCTGATTTCCGGCTCTGTGGCTTTAATGCTCAATAAATACGGATCTCTGTCTCCTGATGAGGTAAAAAAGAAACTGATGGAATCCTGTATAGATTTGAAGGATTCTAAGGAAAATCAGGGGTCAGGATTAGTAAACTTACAGATCCTTTTCAATGAGGAGTCAAAGAATGATAAGACAGAGGATATAAAAGAATGTAACAATAAGAACTCCCCACCATTTGGAAAAAATGTACTAGAAGAGCTTTTAACACTTTTTTTAGTATTATATCTGCTGGATAGGAATTAATAAAAAGTAAAAATTAAGGCAATATGCTTAAATCAATCATATTGCCTTAATTATTTTCGTTGTTTTCCTTTAATACACAAATCCTGCAGGATTTACATGCACCCCGTTTTTCAGTACTTCAAAATGTAAATGGGGTCCTGTAGAATTACCGGTACTTCCTACTCTCGCTATAACCTGTCCTTTATATACCCTATCGCCAACTTTTACTTCAATCTTGCTACAATGGGCATATCTTGTTCTATAGCCGTTTTCATGGTCTATTTCAACTAAATACCCATAGGAACCCTTCCATCCTGCATAAACCACTTTACCTCCATCTGCAGCCTTTATGGCTGTTCCTGGTGAAGCAGCAATATCCAATCCATAATGCATACGCCCATTTCTCATTCCATATCTGGATGTAAGCCTGCCTCTTGTAGGCATAAGGAACGCTCCAGTTGCAGCTGTTTTAGGTAACTCCTTGGTTCCCTGTACTACTATCTGATCAACAGGCTCTTTGATAACCTCTTCTTTTAATATCTCCTCATTTACAGTAATACCATTTTGTTTTGTGATTTTAGATAAATATTTAGTTTCTCCTTTTTCACCTTTTACTTTAACTTTACTTTGTGTTTTATACATGCTGTTATCATATTCCGTCTTTACTTCAAAATCAGTACTTGCTGTATATTCAATTTCTTCAACAACCTGTACGGTAATCAATGGCTTTGGCGTTGTAAGCTTTATTTCATCGCCTATCTGCAATCTTTCAGGAACCTTATCAGGATTTGCTGAAATCAAATCGTCTACTTTAATTCCATACATCTTTGCTATAGTCCACAGACTTTCTCCTACCTCTACAATATGTATCCTAACCTCTTCTGATCCGGTCAATATGTGCTCTAGTATTTCATCTGTACTGCTTATTTTATTTAGAGAAAATTCTGTTTCTTCTATTTTTATATCCTCAACAAAACTTACATCTATGATTTTACCTTCTTTGCTGTTCAAATATGGTTCTTTGATTGTTTCCAATAGCTGTTCAAGCTTTTCCCTGGAATTACTATAACCTATCTCCTGACCATTAACTTTTAAGACATAGCCTTTGACGTGATAAGTCAGATTGGATTTGATATTCGATTCCAGTTTTTCAGGAGTTGTCAGCATATTATCCTTTGCATGCGTATCTTCAAACTTCAAGCTGTCTTCCAAAACAATATCACTGTCATATGTACTACACAACTCTTTTCTTATGTTATCCAATACGCTGTTAGCCTCTTCCTGTGTTCTGACTATACCTACTTCCTTATCTCCATAATAGACAATATAGCCTCTGGTTCTTATTTCATTGATTTTATATATGGTTACAAGAGAGGCTACAATCACTATCAGCATTAAGGTTATTACTATATTTTTAAGGCTACACTTTTCTTTAATTATATACCTCATGTTACTAAACATGCTGTCGGAATTACTGTTATCTGTAGGTGAAACAGGTGATTGAGAGTCTACATTACTCTGATCCGGCATGGTTTTAGTACCTCCTTATCTTTGGATTAGTAAAACCATAACAATTTTGTTGAGGTTTTGTAACTTATTTGTAACTTCTTTATGAATTATTATAACATAGAAGTATTGTTTTTCAAATCCTTAGCCTGTCTCAATATATTTTATTCAATGGGATGAAAAATATACCAAGCCCCGTAAACCGCTAAATTCAGCTATTCAGACTATTTATACAGGCATTATTTACCTCCATGTAAAATGTTAAGAATTCTTAATATTTCTTCACGTATTCTTAATAATGTCAAATTTGCATTATTAGTATTTATTTTCTTTATTATGGTAATACTTCTATTATGTCCATACATCTCATATATTATATAGAAAAATATTTTGCAATACTATCTATTATGGAGGTAAATAATGCTTGATATTCTCAACAATAACTATGTTGATACCAGTTCCCCCTACGCAGTCTCCAGATTTTCCAATTTAATCATAAAACACCTGGGGGAAAATTTAAAAAGAAACCAAGAGCTTATCATATTATGCATTGGCACAGACAGATCTACAGGAGATTCTCTTGGGCCATTGGTAGGGCATATGTTGGCTCCCCATATTACATGCTATAATGGAGTTTACCTTATGGGAACTCTAAATGAGCCTGTGCATGCCAAAAATCTTGAAGACAAAATTCATCATATAAATACATATTATAAGGATGCATTAGTCATTGCAATTGATGCCTCGCTTGGAAATATAGATAAGGTAGGATATGTGAATATTAAAAATGGCCCTTTAAAGCCTGGACTTGGAGTCAATAAGGACCTTCCTGTTGTTGGGGATATAAGTATTACCGGAGTGGTAAATATAAAAGGCATGATGGAATATATGATATTGCAAAACACAAGATTGAGCCTGGTAATGAATATGGCTGATGTCATAGCTAAAAGCTTAAACAGGGCTTTATTTAAGATATTTAATATCAATTATAAAGAAGGAACTAATTTATGACTGTAAATCAGTTCCTTCATCATTTTCCATGTCATATTGATATTTTAATTGAAGAAGAGGTTCATAGTACATAAATACTACATTATCTAAACTATCTCCCAATTCCATGTCAGTTATTATATACCCTCTATATTTATTGGAATCATCCTCCATAAAAGTACCCCTCCTTATAGACTATACTGCTTAGTAGAGGGTACTTTTATGCTGTATTTTGTTTCCACTAATCATTTGCTGTAACCCTAAGCTTAGAACTATTCATCTCAAATATTACTTCCCCATTAATTTCCTCAATTTCACCATCAACATTCAGATATGATTTTTCCATTGTTCTGACCTTAATATTTCTTGCCTTGTAGATGTTGACATATTTCCTTTGATTTATATGGCTGCCATTGACAATAGTTGGCAGAAGAAATAGAAGTTTTAACTTTGAAATCTTTTTTACTGTGCACACATGAAAATATCCGTCTTCAACATTTGACATGGGGAGTATTTTAATACCGCCTCCATAGTATTTCCCATTGCCTACAGCAATCAATAATATATTATCTTTTATAGTCAATCCGTCTATTTCCATTTCAACTCTAATACATTTAAATCTGAATATGGTTATCAGCAAGGCTATTACATAAGATATACTTGACTTTATTTTTGTCTTTATTCTATCAGTTACAATAACTACTTCTGCATCAAAACCAATGCTGGAAATATTCAAAAATAGATTGTCATTAGCTTTGCCTATATCAATATTTTTAGTTTTACTTTCTAATATTGTTTCCAATGCTTCCTTCGGGTTTAACGATATGCCAAGGCTTCTAGC
>Ga0134100_1003009_pt1 | contig 11952 bp, 15 predicted proteins | sample 11_taG_2_FD_94444 | JGI IMG/M metagenome (GOLD analysis project Ga0134100, IMG submission 94444) | Switchgrass degrading microbial communities from high solid loading bioreactors in New Hampshire, USA - 11_42_5_180_A3 metaG | ecosystem: Engineered > Bioreactor > Semi-continuous > Anaerobic >...
GTTAACCAGATCGTGCGTGAACTTCTAGGATCTTAGCTCACCAAAGCCTGATTGCTCTGCAATCAGGCTTTTACCATAACTATATTTGTTTTTAGATATTTTATGGTGGAGGTTTACAATGTCAGTCGAAGCAGTAAAGGATTTTTTTAAGGCAAAGCACAAAGAGGTACCTATTCTTAAATTTGAGGATACCAGCACAGTGGCCAAAGCGGCAGAATCCTTAGGGGTTACCCCGGGTGAAATCGCCAAGTCCCTTCTTTTGCAGGTTCATGACCAATTTGTCATGGTGCTCATGGCTGGAGATAAGAGGCTGGACAATCGGAAGTTTAAAGATACCTTTAAAGGTAAGCCCAAAATGCCATCCATGGAGCAGGTTTTGGAAATCACAGGACATCCGGTGGGAGGGGTCTGTCCCTTTGGCTTAAAAGAAGAGATCCCTGTCTATCTTGATGAATCCTTGAAGGAGTATTCCGTGGTATTTCCGGCTGCAGGCGCTCCAGACGCGGCAGTTAAACTGACAGTGACGGAATTGGAGGAGCTGGTGGCCAAAGGTTGGGTGGATGTAGCCCAGGGGTAAGAGAATATCATTTCTCATGAGCTCTGCATACTTTATCATTAAGAAGCAGAGAAGGGATTGACAAAAGGATGACGGACAGATTTCTGGCCTTGGGAGATTCCCTAACAGCGGGATATGGCGTGGGGCTTAGCCGTTCTTTTGCCACCCTCTATTATCAAAACCTCAGCTTAGGCTATCCGGAATTAAGGTATGTTAACTTAGGTATGAATGGTTTGACCAGTGGGCATTTAGTTTCTATGCTGGGGCATAGTAAGCTTAGAAGTATTCTCCCGGAAGCGAGGATTATTACCATAACTGTTGGCTCCAATGATTTGCTAAGAATCGGCAAAGGGATGATCAATGGGGAAAGGGTAGATCCGGATTTTGTTTTGCGTGACTTTTGGCAAAACATGTTTTTGTTAGGGGAGAGTATTCGTAGAATAAATGCTTCCACGACAATCAAAGTAGCCACTATCTATAATCCCCTGCCACCTTTGGACAAATCCATAAAGACTTTTGTTCATACTCTTTTGAAATCCGCCAACCAATGCATTAGTCATATGGCTCGGGAATATGGTGGGGTAGTGATCCCGGTGGCTAAAGCTTTTCAAGGGAAAGAACAGGCGCTTTTAGGTCCGGATCGTTTCCATCCCAGTGTTGCAGGTCATAAAGTGATGGCAGAGCTTTTTGCCCGTTATTAAATAAGCTATAAGCTTGGACTATTTGGCCTCCTTCCTTCATAAACATGGTTTAGAAGGGAGGAGGCTGTTTATGTTGGATAAACTGACGAAAAACTTTGGGGAAGCTTTGGATTTCCCTCCGGATGTTGCCGGTAATGTACCCCGAATCACTCTCACAGGCCGGCTGGAAGTTCTCGTGGAAAATTACCTGGAAATTCTTGAGTTTTCTGCCGAAGAGATTCATTTAAATACAGCCGTAGGCCAATTAATGATCCTGGGAAAGAATCTGGTGCTTAAAACAGTTTTGGCCAGCGAGCTGAGAATCGAAGGAGATATTACGGCCTTGCAATACGGAGGAGGGGACTCCAAATGATGGCCAAGTTGCGAGAGTTCTGGCAGGGTCGGCTCTATATTATAGCTTGGGGAAATAAGCTTCCTGAATTTATCAACGAAAGCATCCGTCAAGGAATAGTCTTTTATAAAACCCAGCGTTCCGAAAAAGGGTTAAAGGCCCAAATAAAACTTCAGGATTTTCCCCGCTTGCGCAAACCTGTTCGCAAAACACATACACGCGTTAAGATTGTGGCAAAATATGGTTGGCCATTCGTAGCAGCTCGGTGGTGGAAGAGGAAATTTCTCCTGGGTGGCATTGGGGCGATCTGTATTGCCTTAGCTCTTTTATCCCAAATGATTTTATCCATCTCAATATCGGGCAACAAGGAAATTACCCATCAAGAGTTATTGGCAGGTGCCGAAAAGCACGGCCTCAAAACCTGGATTTGGCAGGACTCTGTGGATTTAAACGAGGTGGCCGAAGCTTTGGTGGAAGAATTTCCTGATGCCGCTTGGATTGGTATAAGCAGAAAAGGAACTAAAGTAGAAATTAAAGTTGTGGAGAAAGTTCGTCCCCAAGTTCCCGGCGAAGCAGGGGATTTGGTTGCCGGCAAAACCGGACTTGTGGAGCAAATCATGGTGATCCAAGGTACCCCCATGATTCATGAAGGAGAAATTGTTAAACCCGGGCAAGTATTGATTAAAGCACCTTTAAATAACGATAATCCCGGGGCCATACCCCGCGCTGAAGCCCAGCAAAAAAAGAAAGACTATATCCCGGAAACCGTTCCGGCAGCTAAGGGTTTTGTCCGGGGAAGAGTCTGGTATAGCGCCGAAACCAGTGTTCCCTATAAGGAAGAAAAGATTCAAGAGAGCGGTAAGATAGCTCAAGGGTGGGGTATAAAATTTGGCCAAAGAGTCATAATGGTAACAACACCGGAAGCTCCTTTTCCTTTGATTAAAGAGGAAGTTCAATATCATGGCCTAACCTTATGGAGGAATTGGCGTCTCCCTGTCGAAATAATATCAGTGAAGTATAGGGAATTAGAAAGAAGAATAATTGAGCGCAATGAAAGTGAAGCTCGTCAGCTTGCCGAAGAATTAGTGCGCCAAGAGGTTCAAAAGCAGATTTCTCCTGGGGCTAGGATATTGGAAGAAAGAGTTCGTGTTTTGGAGAGCTCAGAAGGAGAACGGGTGCGGATTGAGGTAGAAACATATGAGGATTTAGCTGTCTATCCACTTCGTGGATAAGTCGACTAGGCTTCAAGATGAAGCAAGTCTCCTTTATCCACTACGTGGATAAGTCGACTGGATTTCAGAAAGAAGCAAGTTTCCAGGGGGCGTAAAATTGACGAAAGAATCAAAGGTATACTTGCTAAACGCGAGCGAAACAATGAATTTGCTTGGAGCAGAAGATGTTCATCTAAAAATACTGGAGAAACACTTAGGAACGCGGCTGGTGGTCCGTGGGGAAGAAATGACGATTATGGGGGAGTCTCCCTGGGTGGAAATGACGGAGTCAGCTGTTAAGGAACTTCTGGGGATGATTCGCCAAGGCCACCAATTAACCCCAGCCAGCGTAGCTTATGTTATTTCTCAAGTAGAAGAAGGCAAAAGTCAAGGGATGGCTGATGTTCTCTCGAAAGTCATAGCTACTACTCATAGGGGACGCCCCATTAAAGCTAAGACCTTAGGTCAAGCAAAATATCTTGAAGCTCTGCAGACCCACTCTATTGTCTTTGGAATAGGGCCTGCCGGCACAGGCAAGACCTATTTGGCGGTGGTTATGGCTGTATTGGCATTGCGAGCGAAAGAAATCAACCGGATTGTGCTAACTCGGCCGGCAGTTGAAGCAGGTGAAAAGCTGGGCTTTTTGCCCGGAGATTTGCAAGAAAAAGTGGATCCCTATTTGCGACCCCTTTATGATGCTCTTTATGATCTTTTGGGTCCGGAGACAACTCAACGCTATATTGAAAAAGGTACGATTGAAATTGCCCCTTTAGCCTATATGCGGGGGCGCACACTCGACGATTCTTTTATGATTTTGGACGAAGCCCAAAACACCACACCTGAGCAGATGAAGATGTTCCTGACGCGCTTGGGTTATGGTTCCCATGCCGTGGTGACCGGGGATATTACTCAGGTAGACCTGCCCCGTGGCCATTATTCTGGATTAAAAGAAGTCCAGAACATACTCAAAGGCATACCGGATATATCTTTTCATTATTTTACGGCAGCTGATGTAGTACGCAATCCTCTTGTGCAAAAGATCATCCAGGCTTATGAAATCGCTGAAGGAAGACCCGATCCTGACAAGTGAAGGAAGGATGCGTTTGAAAATAGGTAAGATAAGCTCTTCTAAGCTTTTAGGTAAAATAAACACCACTTGGCAAATAATCCTTGCGCTGGTGGTGTATTTTGTGCTGTATACCGTGATTTTGTCTTCAGGGCTTTTTGTATCCAAGCTCAACCTGGAGTTAGGCGATCCTAGCCCCATATTAGTAACAGCGCCTTATGAGAAGAATATTGAGGATTTGAAAAAGTATTATGAGGATCAAGAAGCTGCAGCCAATGCTGTGGAACCGGTCTATATACCCGATGAGGAATACTTAACCAGTATCGCCCGTGACTTAAGCACAGCTTTTATTGCTTTGGAAGAAGCTGTTAACAGTGATGAAAATTTGACGGAGAAGATCAGGACCCTGCGCCTTACCTCTCCTTTTAATGTGTTGTCTTATGAAGTATTGGAAGGGCTTATTAATTCATCCCAGGAGATTTTGGAGGAGAGTGAGCAGCGGGCTACGGAGATTATTAAAGGAAATGCCGCCGGCAATGAAAGCGGTGCCCGCAATGCGGAAGAGGTTCCTGTTTTACAGCATAAGATTAAGAACCAAATCAATGAAGAATCTTTTCCTGCGGAATTTAAGCAATTCCTCAATGCCTTCGTTGAAACCAAGATCATTCAACCTACTTTAATCGAAGATGAAGAAGCTACGGAGAACTTAAGGCAAAGTGCCCGGGCGGCAGTGCGCATGGAGGTCCAGCGCTACAAAGCCCAACAGAAGATTGTAGGGCCAGGGGAAATCGTGGATGAGAAAATCATGCAGGTTCTATTGGCTTATGGTCTAGTGGAAACGAAATCCCCTTGGGAAGCCGTAGCCGGAATTGCTTTGCTTGTTTTTGCCTGTATGGGGACTCTGGTCTTTTATGTTTACCAATTTCGGCGCAATGTTAAGCATATCGTCAAGAAATTTGTTCTAATTGGTTTGATGATCTTGTTGGTTTTAGCCATGGGCAAGGGAGTTATTTCCTTAAACCTGGGAAATGCTGAGTATAACGCTTTGACAGGCATTCTAATCCCCGTAGCCTGGGCCACAATGACTATAGCCATCTTAGTCGATGTGCAAATAGCCTATCTTATATCCGCGCTTTTAGCCATAATGGTAGGGATATTGGCTGACCCGACTTTTTCTTCTACAACAGGCTTGCAGATCGCCTTCATTTCCATGTTCGGCGGTTTTGTGGGAGTTCATAGTGTTTCTTTATTAAGTCAGCGCACTGATTTAGCCCGTGCCGGTCTTTATGTAGCGGCCTTTAATGTGCTGACAATCAGTGGTATTGCTTTGATTTCAGGTATGCGTATAGCCACATGGTTGGTGGGTGTAGGATTAGGAATATTCAATGGAGTATTCTCATCGGTTCTGGCCGTAGGGACTCTCCACTGGTTTGAGACCGGATTCGGTATTACATCCGCGGTTCGTTTGTTGGAACTTTCTAATCCCAATCGACCATTGCTAAAGAGACTTTTAATGGAAGCCCCTGGAACTTATCACCATAGTATCCTGGTGGGTAATCTGGCTGAAGCAGCAGCGGAAGAGGTTCAGGCTAATGCCATTTTAGTGCGGGTGGGAGCTTTATACCATGATATTGGTAAATTAAAGAGACCTTACTTTTTCATCGAAAACCAATTTGGTCAGGACAACCCTCATGATAAAATCGCTCCAACTCTAAGCGCTTTAATTATTACTTCTCATATCAAGGACGGCCTGGAAATGGCCAAAGAAGAAAAACTGCCCCAGGTGATTCAGGATATTATTGCCCAACACCATGGAGACAGTGTGGTGAGCTTTTTCTATCACAAGGCCAAGGAAGATAATGCGGATGTTCCTGAAGAAGCCTTTCATTATGAAGGGCCCAAACCCCAGACCAAGGAAGCTGCGCTGGTGCTTCTTGCCGATAGTGTGGAAGCGGCAGTGCGAGCGATGAAAAACCTTACGCCTGGGCGAATCGAAGGTTTGGTTCGGAAAATTATTAAAGACAAACTTAATGACGATCAACTTAGTCAATCTGATTTAACTTTTCAGGATTTGGACAAAATAGCTACAGCTTTTGTGCGAGTTTTAAGTGGCATTTATCATACTCGTGTAGAGTACCCGGATATGTCACCGAAACAATTGCCTGAACCGGCTAACAGTGCCCATTTAAAAGAAGAAGGAGAAGCTAATGACGCTGCTGAGAGCAGCACGGAGAGCAAGGTACCTGAAGGAGGAGACTTGCCGGAAGGAAGCAATCTGCCTGAAGATGAAGCACTGGCCGAAGAAAATGTTTCTTTAGATCCAATTGATTCTTCAAAAGAAGCCTCAAAATCAAAGGAATGAATGGAAAAAGACCTTAAGTCTAAAGGAGCAGAAGATAAAGAATAAGAAGAAAAAGAATAGATGAAGGAAGGGGGTGAGGAGTCGCTTCGGCGACTCCACACCAATGTATTTGGATATTAATTGGGAAGAGGATTCCATTCCCGAAGCTGAGCGCCCGAGACTAATGAAACTTTTAGAGGATGGTATTACTAAAGCGATCATGTTAACCGGGGGTTCTCAGGAAGCCGAAGTCAGCCTGACTTTGGTGGATGATGCACGAATCCATGAGCTGAATAGAGATTATCGCGGAGTGGATCGCCCCACGGATGTTTTATCTTTTGCCCTGCAGGAAGAAACCGAGGATGAACCGGATATTCTGGATTTTGAAGATGATTTGCTGGGGGACATCATTATATCTGTGGAGAGAGCAAGAGCCCAAGCAGAGGAATATGGGCATTCATTTGAACGGGAATTGGTTTATTTAGCTGTCCATGGTACTCTCCATCTTCTTGGCTATGACCATATGGAAGAAAGGGATAAAGAGGTAATGCGCCGGCAAGAAGAAGCTGTAATGGCTGAGATTGGTTTATTGCGCTAAGCAAAGGAAGAGAGCAATGGCTAAGAAAAAGCAAGCAAGATGGGCTAGTTTCGCCAATGCTTGGCGGGGGATATTATATACGGTTAAAACTCAGGGACATTTCCGCTTTCATCTTTTGGCGGCTGCCCTGGTCCTACTTGCCGGTTTAGGAGTAGGTTTAGAGCGCTGGGAATGGGTAGCGCTGTTCTTGACTATTGGGTGTGTCTTAGTAGCTGAGGCTTTTAACACCGCGGTAGAATTGGCAGTTGATCTGGCTGAGCCACATATTCATCCCATAGCAGGTTTGGCTAAGGATGTAGCCGCCGGGGCAGTCTTGATTACAGCCATCATGTCAGTGGCTGTGGGAGTGTTGATCTTTGGCCCACGGTTACTGAATTTTATAGTCCATTGACCTTGATTTTCTATACATATAAAACAGTACCAAGAGATCAGATTCATGCGATTTTTATTATGAAATCGCTACCATGGGAACAGTATCATGAGATTTAAATGACAAGGACTTACTGAATCACCGGTTAGAAAAAGTAAAAGGGGCAAGGAAGGGAAATATAATGGATAAACATATGGAAATAGCTGAAATAACAGAAGAAGTTAAAGCAGAATTGGTTCGTCAAGCTCAAGAGGCTTATAAAAACGCTTATGTTCCATACTCTAACTATCCTGTTGGGGCTGCGGTTTTGTGGGAATCAGGACGAATTGTTTCAGGCTGCAATATCGAAAATGCCAGTTATGGACTGACTTGCTGTGCGGAACGCAATACCATTTTCCATGGAGCCGGTCTTGGGGAGCGGCGGATAAAGGCGGTGGCAGTGGCTGTGCCCACAGAGGCTTTTCCTTCTCCCTGCGGTGCCTGCCGCCAGGTGATCCGGGAATTTGCTCGGGACTGCTTAATCATTCTGGTTAACGGCAAGGGAGAAACAAGGCTGACCAGCCTGGGAGAATTATTGCCGGATTCTTTTGGCCCTGAGTTTTTAGATTAGTATTCGATTCGTATTCGATTCGTTTTAACCCAAGTGATGAGGAAGTGAGGAACGTGTTCGGTAATCAAACCAATAGTAATTTTCGCTCTGGGTTTGTGACGGTGGTAGGGAGGCCTAATGCCGGTAAATCGACTTTGCTTAACCAACTTTTAGGGCAAAAAGTGCTGATTATGTCCGATAAACCCCAGACCACCAGAAATAAGATTCAATGCATTTTAACTGAGGAAAGAGGCCAGGTTGTCTTCCTCGATACTCCCGGGATTCATAAACCCAAACATAAATTAGGGGAGTATATGGTGGAAGCAGCTTTGTCCTCATTACGGGAAGTGGACCTTATCATCTACATGGTGGATGCTACCACGGATTTCGGTACGGGGGAAGAATACATAATTGAGAACCTTAAGCAGGTTAAAACCCCTGTTATTCTTTTATTGAATAAAATTGACTTAATGGAAAAAGATAAATTATTGGCAAAAATAGCCCTGTATTCTTCGAAACTGGATTTCTTAGCAATTATTCCAATTTCAGCAAAAACCGGACAGAATACGGAGGAACTGTTAAAAGTTATTTTCCAGGAGCTACCCGTTGGCCCAATGTATTATCCTGAGGATGAAGTGACTGACCAGCCAGAGCGTTTTATTATCGCTGAACTGGTGCGGGAAAAGGTTCTTCAGTTGACCCGGGATGAGGTTCCCCATTCTATTGCCGTTGTAGTGGAGAGTGTGGAAGAAAAAAAGACCTTAGTGAAGGTAAGGGCTCTGATTATCGTGGAAAGGGATTCCCAAAAAGGGATAATCATCGGTCAAGGTGGCCGAGTGCTAAAAGAAATCGGCAGATTGGCCAGGGAAGATATTGAAAATCTATTAGGAAGCAAGGTTTTCCTGGAACTGTTTGTGAAAGTAGAAAAGGATTGGCGGAACCGTGGGAGAAGCCTGCGGGAATTTGGTTATTCTGATCGGCTATAAGGATATAAAGGCTGTTCTAGGCTATAAAAAATGTGTTATAGGTATAAGGTTGGCTAAGAGCTTGGGGAAAAGCCCCATGGTCGGAAAGGTGTAAGAAAGGATGAGGAAGATGAATTTAGCAGGAATGATTGATCATACCCTCTTAAAACCGGAAGCTACGGAGAAGGACATTGTTAGTCTATGCCATGAAGCCAAGCAATATAAATTTGCTACAGTGTGTATTAATCCCGCATATGTCTGCACAGCTGCCAAACTGTTGCACGGCAGCGGTGTAGGTGTGGCTACGGTAATTGGTTTTCCTTTAGGCGCTACCCTGACAGAAATCAAGGTGCAAGAGATTTTGGCGGCCAAGGCTCATGGTGCCCGGGAAGTGGATATTGTCATGAATATCGGCTGGGCAAAATCGGGGAATTGGGAAGCGGTGGAGAAGGATATACGACGGACAGTGGAAGTGGCTCACTGTTGTGGCGTTACGACCAAGATAATCATTGAAACCTCCCTGCTGACAGAGGAAGAAAAGAAAAAGGCGGCCGAGATCGTAAGAGAAGCCGGAGCTGATTATATAAAAACCTCTACCGGCTTTGCCGGCGGTGGTGCCACAGTGGAGGATGTGCGGAATCTTAAAGCCTGGGTAGGTCCTTCCGTTAAAGTAAAAGCTTCGGGAGGCATTCGCACTTTGGAGATGGCCCAAAAAATGGTTGAGGCAGGGGCGGATCGTATCGGTACAAGTTCCGGTGTGCAAATCGTGAAAAGCTTAGGTCAGTGATTTATCTTTGCATAAGAACAGGATATTTTGAAAGACTATGATTTGAAAGACTATGAGGTGAAAATGTGGGAGTTTACCACGCCGATTGTATAGTCATTCGCAGTCGGGAGTATGGCGAAGCAGACCGCTTGCTTACGCTGTTTTCGCGGGAATACGGGAAAATCCAAGCTATTGCTAAAGGTGTACGCAAACCCAAAAGCCGTCAAAGAGCCGGGGCTCAGTTGTTTACTTATGCTGATTATCTATTACATAAAGGGAAAAGTCTGGATACCATCAATCAAACCAGCCCCAAAGAGGGTTTTCCTCACTTATGGACGGATTTAGAAAGCACCATGTCCGCTACAGCTATAGCCGAGTTGCTCGATCTGGCGACAATTCCTGGTCAACCTCATCCCGAACTATTCACCCTAACTTTTTTCAGCTTATTTTTAATGGCAAGTTGTGAACCGGCTTTGGTTCAATGTGCCTACGCTTTAAAACTGATGAATTACCTGGGTTATCGTCCCCGTTTTACAGAGTGCGCTGAGTGTGGACAAAATGTCCAAGGTGAACGGTTGTTGTTTAGCCCCGAAGCGGGGGGAGTAGTATGCCGTCAATGTCAAGCTCAGGCAAGCTCGCCCATCCTCGGAAGATGGATAAGCGGAGGAAGTTTAGGCCTAATGAACAGACTCCTCTTGGGAGAGCTGGAAAAGTTGGATCGTTTGCGCTGGAATCAATGGTCGAAAAAAGAGATCCTTGACACAGTTCAGTATTATTGTGAGCAAGTCTTAGACAAGCCCTTAAAAACATGGAGTATGGGGAACCGCTTGGTGGACGTGGGAGGAAACCAAAGTGGAAAGGATGATGGCAAATGAGTGAAGAGATGTGGAGTGAGCTGGAGAAAATTGATATCTTATGTGATCGGCTAAATCTTAGCTACGCTGAAGCAAATCGAGCCTTGAAAAGGGCTAACGGTGATGTAATTCAAGCTTTAGCTGATTGTGAAAGAGAAAAGGCCCTGGAAGAGGGAACAGTAGGCAGGATGTGGAACTCAGCCAAAAGACAATTTGATCGTTTGTGGAAAATGCAGATTAATATTAAGCATGATGAGCGGGCAGTGCTTAGTGTTTCCGCGCCCATAGGGGTAGCTCTGGGGTGTTTCCTTTGGCGGCGTCCGGCTCTGCGCATGCTGACTATAGCCGGAGCAGTTGCTGCCATAGCCTGTGATTATGAATTTGAACTGGAGTCCCCTGTCGAGCTGGATGAAGATTTCAACTATGAAAATTCATATGAAAACTCATATTTTTCCGGGAATCAAGAAGAACCGGCTACTTAACACATAAGGGCATGTCGCAAACTACCTTGTAGTTACAGCGATATGCCCTTAATGTTACCTTAAAACTTTTTGACTTTTGCAGATTCTTTCTATCTTTTTGAATCCCTTGAACTCATCTGGAACAACTGACATCCCCTTGGCATTTTCCCTTAAATGTTTGAAATACTAAAAGTTATCACTTTCATTATTGTCAAAATAGTTTGACAAATTAAAGGCTATATGTAACAATAAGATTCAAAACATAATATTAAGAGCTTGTCCCATTTTTAATATTCATAATAAATGATAATGGTTGAATTGAGGAATATAAGCGTATTTATTTATAGCATTTGCTATTTTTATTTTCGACTTATGTCGAAATTATTATAATTATTATTTTAAGGGGAGGAGAGATAATGGAATTAAGCCGTCGTGGGTTTCTCAAGCTTTCCGGAGCTACCCTGGCAGCTTTGGCTTCAGGGCTTGGCTTTGATTTAAAAGTAGCCCAAGCTCAAGGTTTTGCTCTGAGAATTGACGGAACCACCAAAATTCCAAGCATCTGCCACTTCTGTTCCGGTGGCTGCGGCTTACTACTGCACATCAAAGATGATAAGCTCGTGTATCTGGATGGGGATCCGGATAATCCGGTGAACTCCGGTGCCCTCTGTCCCAAAGGGGCAAGCCTAGGCCATGTGGCCAATGCTCAGGATCGCCTCTTTAGTCCTAAGTATAGGGCCCCGGGAGCTACCGAGTGGCAGGACATCTCATGGGATGAGGCCATTAACAAAATCGCTGCAAAAATCAAGGAAGTTCGTGACAACACCTGGGTAGACAGTGAAGAGATCAACGGGCAAACCTATAAAGTGAACCGTTGTGATGGCATTGCCGTTATCGGTTCGGCAGAAGTGGATAACGAAGAGTCTTATATCATTAAGAAATTCTCAGAAATTATCGGCTCACCATACAATGAGCATCAGGCCCGTATATGACACGCTCCTACGGTGGCAAGTTTGTCACCTACCTTTGGTCGTGGAGCAATGACCAATTCTTGGCCTGACATGCAAAATACTAAGTGTTTCCTAATCGCCGGCAGCAACTGTGCCGAGAACCATCCCATCGCGATGCGTTGGATTAATAAAGCCA
>Ga0134100_1003010_pt1 | contig 11952 bp, 5 predicted proteins | sample 11_taG_2_FD_94444 | JGI IMG/M metagenome (GOLD analysis project Ga0134100, IMG submission 94444) | Switchgrass degrading microbial communities from high solid loading bioreactors in New Hampshire, USA - 11_42_5_180_A3 metaG | ecosystem: Engineered > Bioreactor > Semi-continuous > Anaerobic >...
ACTTAAGCTTATAAAGATGGGGATTTTATGGTTTAAAACATTACCAAAGTTTATTGTTTCGTTATTGAAAAAAGGCAAAGGTATAATAAATTTAAATAGATAAAGGAGTTGGTACAGATTGAGCATGTTATTAGATAAATGTAAAAGTCGATACCCAAATGAACAAAAAATAGCAAAATAATAATTTACGTTCTTATCCTATCTATGAGAAATAGAAAACAATGAGACGGGTGTATAGCACGTCTCTACAATTAATAATTAACGATGGTTATAACAAATTGTTATCATATACAAAACATTTATTTTATATTTATCAATCAATAATTGATTTAAACGTTGGTTAAATCAAATGTAGAGACGCCCTATATGGGCGTCTCCAAGGTTTTAACATCATTTGAAAATTAAAAACGAGACGCGCATATAGCACGTCTCTACAACTTAATAATCAATGCTTGTTATAATAGTTTTAGATAATAACAAATTGATTAAACAGTCTCTCTTTTAGGTTCACGCACCGTTTTTAATCATAATTTAATCTTATAAATCACTAACTATAAGAATATTAATTAATAAATAACAATTTTGTATATTTTTTTCAATTGGGTTATAATATATTAAAAGCAAGTGAAGCAACAATAAATGGGGGTGCAAGATGAAAACTCCGTTAATAAGTAATAAATTTAAGAAAGAAGAAGCCCGGCTAAATAAGATATTAAATGAGTATCTTGATCTAGTTTATAAAAACCCTATTTTGGACAGTGATAAAATTGCTGAAATAAAAAAAGAGTTTGAAACTCCTTTTAATTTTGTAGCAATTGGAAAAGTAAAATCTGGTAAAAGTAGCTTTTTGAATGCCTTACTAGGAGTCAAAAAAGGTGAAGAAGAGATATTTAAATCAGGTGCTGCAGTAGAGACTTCCAAAATTACAATAGCAAGAAAAGGCAATAAAGAGCCTGAAATAGAAAACGATGTAGTAATAATCTACAAAGATATTGAATCTTTAGAAGGAATAGAAATAATAGATACACCTGGAACAGACTCTATTATGGAAAAACACGAAAAAATTACATATGACTTCTTAGAAAACTGCAATTTAGTTATGTTTGTCTTTGAAGCAAAAAACATATATACAAAAAGTGATTGGGAATTGATCAAAAAAATTGTTCATCAATTCAAAAAAGACATTATCTTTATTCTCCAACAAAAAGACAGAGCAAAAGAAGAAGAAATCCAAACATCAAAGAAAGAATTAATTGCTAAATGTAATGAGATTGGAATTAAAGATCCCAAGATTTTTGTAACATCTGCGGCTTTAGAAATGGAATCTCAAGAAGGAAGTGGGTTTGAAGAAGTTAGAGAATATATTTTTAAAGAAATCGGAAGCCATGAAAAGAAAAGCATGAAGTTAAAAACGATAATCAACAAACTTCGTGATTCTATAACCAACAATGAAAGTATCTTAGAAAAAGAAATAAATACAATAGAAGATTATAGAAAATATTATGAAACACTCAATATGTTTCTAGAAGACAATTACATGTTTTTAAAAGAAAACATAGAAATTACTATCAGAGATTCTATTATAAGTTATTATTCTATGAAAATGAAAACATTGAAAGATAAAGTTATAAGTTTGTATAAAACTCAAAGCAAAGTGAAAGATTTAGTTGAAGCAGAATTAATACAATTCAGAAAAGACACTAACGATATGTTTAAAGACATAGTAAACAGGAACCTCAATGATATTTTAAAGGAACAAAACAAAAGAATTGAAAAAATGTTTTCTAAAGAAGAAATCGCTCAAAAAGTAAAAGACGAACCTTATTTAAAAATGCAATTGCAAACAGACATAGAAAAATATTTTGAAGACTTTGAACGCTTGATTCAAAGAGAATTGCATAAAGTATTGGATGATGCGTTTAAATCTATTAAATTTAAAAACAAAACCTTGTTTAATAGAATCTACTTAACAAGATCAATCACAAAATCAATTGAAGAAGAAATTTCGCTCCAAGAAGAAAAAATTAAAAACTTGTTGAATGTTTTGATCGACAATTTTTTAAAAGACATGAACACAAAAACAAAGACAAAAATGTTAGAAAGCCATGAAGACATTCAAAATAAGATAGATAACTTAGAAAAATATCAAGAAATAAAAAGAACCCTTGAAAGTTATATGAAGCAATTAGAAAACATCGAGCAAGCAATTAAATTGTAAAAATTGAGGAAGGTGATTAAAATTTCTGAAAATGCGAAGACTCCGTCTTTTGAATGGACAAATTTTTATATGAAGTTTGCTGATAAATTGTTAGAGTATAAAAACGATCGAAAAAATCTTGTCATAATGCTCAACAAAGCTTACGAATCAATCAAAATTAGTCAATTCAATCCATTTGAAGAAGACGGGAAATTACGTGAAGACATTTGTCCTTTTACGATATTTTCGACTTTTAATATACGAATGAATAGTCGTATTGCTATTTTAAAAGCTTTTGCGAAAGTTTTAGGAATTACTGAGGAAGTTCCGAAAAACCTTGAAGGGATTCCTATTTTTTTAGCTCGAAATATGTGGTTTTTTGGAAAGAAAGATAATAGAAAAGAAGATGACATTTCTAACCTATGGGAATTATTTGAAGCTGCAATTAACTACGCTGATAATCCTTCTGAAACGACCAGAGAAAACTTCATTAGTAATTTTGACAAGGTAAGCGCACAATATGGCATAAAATGGAAAATAACTATTGGACTATATTGGATTAGACCATATTCATATTTAAACCTTGACGAGCCAAACAGAGAATATTTATTAAAAGAAGATTCGCTTTATCGTGATAATATCTTAAATATTTCAAACTTGAAGAATCCCCCTAATGGAAATATTTACTTAGATATAATAGATGTATGCAAAGAAATGTTTAAAAATCCTGCTAATCCTCATCACAGTTTTCCAGAGTTGTCATATGAAGCATTGAAATTGTGGGAAAATAAAGAAAAGAAAACAAACACAAAAAAGAAAACAAACATAAATAAGGACGAAGAATTAGCCTTGAAAAAAACTGTACAAGAACATGACGAAAAATATAAAGAAAGTAAATATGAAAAATATACAAAAGAAGACTTTCTTGAAAAAGCTTTTATGGATGAAAAGCAATACAATACTCTTGTAAATTTATTAACAATGAAGAAAAATCTCATTTTACAAGGTCCACCAGGTGTTGGGAAAACTTTCGTTGCAAAAAGACTTGCTTATTCTATTATTGGAGAAAAGGATACTGAAAGAGTAACAATGATTCAATTTCATCAAAGCTACAGTTACGAAGATTTTATCTTAGGCTATCGCCCAAAAGAAGACGGTTTTGAACTTAAAACAGGACCTTTTTATGAATTCTGTAAAAAAGCTAGTAAAGATCCTACTAATAGAGAATACTTTTTCATAATTGATGAAATAAATAGAGGTAATATAAGCAAGATTTTTGGAGAATTACTTATGCTCATAGAAAAAGATAAAAGAGGAGAAGAGATTAAATTACTTTATACGGATGAATTATTTACCGTTCCTGAAAATTTGTATATAATAGGAACGATGAACACAGCGGACAGAAGCATTGCAATAATTGATTATGCATTAAGAAGAAGATTTTCATTTTTTGATCTTAAACCTGCTTTCGAATCAGAAAAGTTTGAAACTGATGTTATAGAAAAAAACAGCAATCCTAAATTTAAAGCTCTCATTAATACAATCAAGGATCTAAATAAAGAAATCAGTAGGGATGATTCATTAGGAGAAGGATTTCAAATTGGTCATAGCTACTTTTGTCCTAATGGCGGATCTGTACCAAATGAATGGTTAGAAAATATCGTTGAATATGAAATAATACCCCTTTTAAAAGAATATTGGTACGATAATCAAGATAAATTAAATGATTGGATAAAAGAATTAAAAGGTGTAATTAAATAATGATTAAGATTCAAAATATTTACTACATGTTGTGTTATGCTTTTGAAGTCTTGAAAAAAGAATCATATGAAAAACTTAAAGATGAAAAGTTTGAAAATACGGCAGATTTATTTGCTGCGATTTTGGCTTTAGGGGTTGCTGAACAAGTTAAAAAAGGCATTATAAAGGATTATGAAATTAGAAATGAAGAGACAAGTTTTCTAAGAGGAAAAATTGATGTCTCTTCTTCTATTAAACAGCAAACAATGTTACGCTCAAAAATGGTTTGTGTCTATGATGAGTTTACAGAAAACACTTATCTGAATCAGATTTTAAAAACAACCATGAACTTGTTGATTCGAAATCCTGATGTTGAAACAAAACAAAAGCAATCTTTAAAAAAACTGATTCCTTACTTTCACAAAATAGATGAAATAGATCCTTACAAAATACAGTGGTCACGTTTAACTTATCACAGAAACAATGCAACATACGAAATGCTACTGAACATCTGTTATTTAATTATCAATGGATTACTGATGACAGAAGAAAAAGGAACCAAAAAGTTGGCAAAATATTTAGACGATCAGCGCATGAGCAGACTTTTTGAGAAATTTGTGCTCAATTATTACCGTAAACATTATCCAGAACTTGATCCCAGTTCCACCATTATCAAGTGGCACACAGATAATGGCGACACAGAATTTTTACCGCAGATGAAAACTGATATCACACTTACAAGTAAAAATAAAATTTTAATTATTGATACAAAATACTATTCTAAAACTATGCAAATAAATAGGTTATACAATACCAAAACAATTCATTCACATAATATGTATCAAATTTTCACTTACGTAAAAAATGTAGATAAAACAAACTCAGGAAACGTAAGTGCCCTATTATTGTATGCCAAAACTGATGAAAGTATTGATTTAAATAAAGATTACATCATTGGAGGTAATCGAATAAGTGTCAAGACGTTAGATTTAAATACAGATTTCTGTGATATAGAAAAACAGTTAAATGAAATAGTCGAAGAATTTAAGCTTTGAAAAATAAAAAGTTTAATGACATTTCAGGGTTTAACAGCTCTTTTCATAGTTTTTCTTTAATAGTTTTTCACTTCTTTTAAATGAAGTTTTATTTGATTTTTTGATAAATCCATTCATAATAATTATTTGATTGATAGTCTAAAAATTTTATCCAAATTCAATTATGTTATAATATCTATAAATGCACAATTTTATATACTTACTAGTTAAAAAAATTTTATTAGATTTTTCAAATCACGGAAGGGGTCGAATTAATATGGCTACTAAAATGGATTTAAAAGAACAATTAAAAGAAAAGCTAAGAGAAATATTCCAGTTTGAATATGAAGACTTGGATTTTGGAATATATAGAATAATGAACTATAAGAGGAAAGAAATTGAAAAGTTTATCGAAGTTGATCTTATAAAAGAAATTGAAAATGAATTGAAAGTGTTTAGCGAAGAAGAACTTTCAAAAATTAAAAATGGACTAGAAAATAAAAAGGCTGAAATTGAAAAAACACTCGGTAAAGAAGCTTTCAAAGATGGCGAAATAAAAGAAGAATATAAAGATACTCCTATTGTTGAAGAATACCAAAAACTTAAAAAGCAATTAGAAAATGTTGAACTTTCAGAGGATTTAGAAAAGCAGGTGTATAACCATCTGATTAATTTCTTTTCTAGATATTATGATAATGGAGACTTCATTAGCAAAAGAAGATATAGCAAAAATGAAAAGTATATGATTCCTTATAATGGTGAGGAAGTATATTTATATTGGGTTAATAAAGACCAATACTACATCAAAACTACTGAATATTTTAACAAATATACATTTTATGTAGAAAATATATTTGAAAACTTTACAGTTAATTTTAGAATTGTGGAAGCTGAAGAGGAAAAAGGGAATGTAAAATCTCAAGATAATAAATACTTCATTTTGAATGAAGATATTTTTGACTACGATGAAGAAAAAAAAGAAATAAATATTTTCTTTGAATATAGGCAATTAACGGAGAAAGAGCAAGAAAAGTATAAGAAAGGCAATTCGGTGTCTCAAGACCTTATCAATGAAGAAATATTACAAGTTCTCGAAAAGAAGTTCCCAAAAAACAATATAATTAGTACTTTATTTAGAAAAGAAAATGAAGAAGATCAAAATGTTTTACTGAGAAAACATCTTAACAAATATACAAGAAAAAACACTACCGATTATTTCATACATAAAGATTTAAAAGGATTTTTAGAAAAAGAACTTGATTTTTACATTAAAAACGAGTATTTGCAAATGGAAGATTTGAAAATCTTAGGAGAAAGTGAATACTTTGAAAAATTAAAAGTTTATCTTATATCTGTAAGAGTGTTCCAAAATATTGCTATGAAAATTATAGATTTCTTGAATCAGATAGAAACTTTTCAAAAAAAAGTTTGGGAAAAGAAAAAGTTTGTTATAGATACTCATTATGTAATTTCTTTAGATAAAATTTATGAATATTGTGGAGAAGATTTTTTTCATAGTATTTTATCAAAGATTTTGTCAAATAAAGAACAAATTCAAGAATGGAAGAATTTATTTGATATCGAAGTAGCAAGTGAGAAAGACTTAGTAGAAAACCCAGAAAAACTGAATTTTGACGGTGAGAAATATAAGAAGCTACCAATTGATACAAAACATTTTGATGAAGAGTTCAAATGGAAACTATTGATTGCCTTAACTGAAAACAATGATTTAGATGAAGTATTAGATGGAGTACTTATTAAAAGTGAAAATTGGCAAGCATTAAACTTGTTATTAAATAAATATAATGAAAAGGTACAAACTATATATATTGATCCACCATTTAACTCACCTTCTTCTGAAATACTATACAAAAATGATTATAAACATTCTACGTGGTTAAGCTTAATGGAAAACAGATTGATTTTGGGCAAATTATTTTTAGCTGAAGAAGGTATCGCTGTTGTTGCGATTGATGAAAACGAAGTGAGATATTTAATGTGCTTAATGGAGTTTGTATTCAATGAAGATAACAGAATTGGAACAATTACTGTTCGTTCCAATCCCCAAGGAAGAGTTGACAAAAAATTATCTCTAACTTCTGAATATAATCTAATTTATGCGAACAATATTAATAAGATTCATGATTTAGGGATTTCTAAAGTAGGAAAATGGACGAATTTGAAAAGGACAGGTACAAATTCTAGAAGAGAAGAACGACCTCTAAGATTTTATCCTCTTTTGGTAAAAAATAGAGAGATATTTATGATTTCAGATGAAGAGTACGCAAAACTTTATGATCAAAACAAAAAAGTATTTGACGATGCTTTTTTAGAAAAATTAACAGAAAAGTATAAAAGTTTAGGATATGAAATCTTACTTCCTGTAAGTAAAAATGGGGAATATTTAGTATGGCAAAGAGAATTTGATCGCGTTAAAACAGAAAAACATACTTACTTGGTTAATAAAGGTAATATTTTAACGCCCCCTTTACATACAAAAACACCCCAAACTTTGTGGACTGATTCGAAGTATTCAAACCCTGAGTATGGAACTGAATTGCTTAAGCATATTATTAATAGCCACAAAATCAATGTTTCAAAAAACACTCCTAAAAGTATATTTACAGTTGCAGACTTTTGTAATTTAATTCCTTCTAAAATAGTGCTAGATTTCTTTGCAGGTTCAGGTACAACTGCACATGCAGTTATGAAATTAAATCAAGAAGACGGTGGAAAAAGAAAATTCATTCTTGTTGAAATGGCAGATTATTTTGATACTGTAATTGTTCCAAGGATTAAAAAGGTTGCATACACCTTTGATTGGAAAGATGGCAAACCACAAAACTCTAATGGAATAGGCGTTTTTTTCAAATATCACACCTTAGAACAGTATGAAGATTCTTTAGAAAATATTGAATTTAGCGATTTTCAACCATCACTTTATGAATTTGAAGATTATTTTGTTAAATATATGCTTGATTGGGAAACTAAGAAGAGCAAAACATTTCTAAATATTGATGATTTACAAGACCCTTTCAATTACAAACTGAAAATAATAGATAATTATCAGTCAAAAACAGTCAATGTAGATTTGGTAGAAACTTTCAATTATTTATTAGGTTTATTTGTTAAAAAATATGAGGTTATTGAGGTTCATGATCGAAAATACATCTTCACTTATGGAGAAAAAGATAATCAAAATATATTAATTGTATGGAGAAGCTTAAAGGATATCGATTTACAAAAAGATAAACAAATAATCGAAAAAGAAATTGAGAAGTTTAGTCCAGATAAGATTTATATTAATGGTGATGCAGTTGTAAAAAATTTTGAACCTATAGAACCTCTATTCAAAAATCTCATGTTTGAGCAGGTGATTTAATTGTCATCTTACCTTAACAACCATTTAGTATTGAATAAATACTTTTTAAATCTTTTTGGATATAAAGATTTTAAAGATCTACGAGAAAAATTAAAAGATGTTCCTCCAGGGTTTGATTCTTCAGGACGAAGTTTATTTCTTGATAAGTTGTTAGAATCTAAATTTGAAAAAAAAGAAAAGCTTTTTAAATATGATGAAAATATTAGAGAATACGTAGAAAGAATGAGAAAAAACAGGAAACATTTTGATTTTAACCTAAAATATTTTCAATATTTGGCAATCCTGTTTTCGGAAATATATCTTGATCTTTTTTTTAATAAGAAACCAATTTTTATTAATGATTTAAACGATTTTCTATCTACTTTTAATGAAGCAAATAACAGCGATATTCCTGTATTCACTGAAGAAGATCTAGATAAACTCGCTTACTGGATGGCAACTGGGAGCGGCAAAACTTTAATTATGCATATTAATTATTGGCAAATACTTAGATATTCAAAAAACGACTGGGACAATATTATTTTGATAACTCCCAATGAAGGATTATCAAAGCAACATTATGAGGAAATGGTATTAAGTGGCATTCCATGTAAACTATACGATGGAAATGTCGACAACCTAAAAACAAAAAAAGACGAAGTATTAATTATAGATATATATAAATTAACAGAAGAAAAAAAAGGGTCTGGAGTAAGTATAGACGTTACTTACTTTGATGGAAAAAATTTGGTTTTCATTGACGAGGGACACAAAGGAGCTTCAAGTCAAAACGAAACTGGATGGAAAAATTTGAGGGAGACCATTGCCAAAAATGGTTTTATCTTTGAATACAGTGCAACTTTTGGACAAATAATCCAATTTACAAAAACTGGAAAACCAAGCGAAAAAGAACAAAATAAAGAACTTTACGAAGAATATACAAAAAGTATAATTTTTGATTATTCTTACTACCATTTTTATATAGACGGTTACGGGAAAGATTTTTATGTATATAATATAAAAGACAAAAACAATTATAATCAATATGAAAAAGAGTTATTACTTACTGCAAATCTACTTTCATTTTGTGAACAAATCATCATTTATGAGCAAAACAAAGATAGATTTAAAGAATATAATATAGAAAAACCATTATGGGTTTTTGTTGGAAGTAAAGTTACCGGAAAAGGGTTAAGTTCTGATATAAATATAATTATCCAGTTTATTAAAAGAGTATTGGAAGAAAAAGATTTCTTAAGAGAAAGGTTAGAAAAAGTATTATCGGCAGATTCGAGCCTAATCGATGCTAAAGGAGATGATATATTTAAAAATAAATTTAAGTTGATTAGAGAGTTTACACTTGATACGATCATAGCAAAAATATATCAAATAATTTTTGGAGGGAAAGGATCTCTTAAAATATATAAAATAAAAAATGCAGATGGTGAATTGGGATTAGCTTCCTCTACCGCTCAAAACTATTTTGGAGTAATTAATGTTGGCGATGTTAATAATTTAGAGAAGCTACTAAAAGAATCTGGAATAGAAGTATTAGAAGACCATTTAAGTTCTTCTCTTTTTCTTGAAATAAATGACAATAATTCTCCAATAAATATACTTATTGGATCTAAAAAATTTATTGAAGGATGGAATTCTTGGAGAGTTTCAAATATGGGATTAATAAATATGGGAAAAAGTGAAGGACCACAAATTATACAACTTTTTGGTAGAGGAGTTAGATTCAAAGGAAGAAATTATTCTTTAAAAAGAGAAGAAAATCCTGACTATGAATTGAATATGCTTCAAACTTTGTTTATTTTTGGATTAAACGCTGATTATATCGATGCTTTCTTATCCTCGTTAGAAAGAGAAGATCTGAATTTCGAAGAATTTACCTTACCTATTAAATTTAATAGTCCTGATAAATGGGCCAACAAAATTTATACTTTAGAAACTAAGAAAGAGTTTAATTTTCTTAATGTTATGATAATTTTAGAAATAGATAAACAAATTTTAGGAAGAATAACTTTAGATTTGCGGCCTAAAATTTCACTTTCCCATGGTTTAAAGACAAGTCAAGTAGAAGTATCTACAGATGAATCAATTAATATCTCAGATGAAAATCTTGAAATCTTAGATTGGGAAGAGATCTACTTTGAGATAGTTTCCTATAAAATATCTAAGGGCATGTACAACCTGTCAATAGAAAAAGATATTTTAAAACAACTTATAGAGTCATCTCTTTACAAATTATATCTCTATGATTCTGAAGATATAAAGGTAGAAAACAGGCAAATGAAATTAACTACATTTTCTGCAGTTAAAAGGTTACAAGATATTGTAATTATGATTTTAAAAGAATACATATCAAAATTTTATTTGAACAGAGAAAAACAAACTTCAATGCAATTTATAGAAGCAAAACCATTAAATGTAAAAATGCATTCCGAAGTATTTCCCAAAAATGAAGAAATAGTTATTAAAATTCCTAAGGAATTTCATAACGATATTGAAATATTAAAGAAAGAATTAGAAAGTTATCAAGATAAACAAATGATTCCTGAAAAGTGGACACTTTGGAATAACTTTATTGTACATTTTGATCATCATCTCTATACTCCTCTTATTATATGGCAAAAAAACAAAGATCATATAAAATCTATTCCTGTCAAATTAAATGAAGGCGAAACAAAATTCGTAATAGATTTGAAGGAATTTATAACTCATAATCAGGCTTTTTTCGATGATAAAGAATTATTCTTATTAAGAAATCTCTCAAAGAAGGGAATTGGATTCTTTATTGACGCAGGATTTTATCCTGATTTTATAATGTGGTTAAAATTTAAAGATATGCAATATATGATTTTTATCGATCCAAAAGGAATAAGAAATTCTGGTAATTTTAATGATAGTAAAATTCAATTATGCAGTTCATATATAAAAGAAATTGAAACAGAAATAAAAAAAGAGCTTAGTAAAAATAAAAATAAAGATCGAATGTTGATTGATGCTTTTATCATATCAGTAACAAAGTACAATGACATTAAAGCTACTTTTGGTGAAGGAAATTACATAAAAAAAGATTTTGAGGATCATAATATTCTTTTTCAAGAAGATAATGACTACATAGAAAAAATATTTAAAAAGATAGGTGCTTTGTGAATAGAGTTGTTAAAAAACACTGATATTAACCTTAATGAAAAGGTTAATTAAGAAAGCTTTTTATTTTAATAGACAGTAAGAGTAAACAGAAAAATAAACAAATTATTTTATACTATATGTTATTAGTTCATTTTTTAAGGTGCAAAATTCCCGCACAGTGAGAAATTGGTATGAAGTGAATATTATCTTGATGGAAAAATTCTTTGATTTCATCAAAAACTATGTATGTTTCTTCGTCATCCCAATATTTAGAGTAGTCTTTTTTACATTTTTCTAATAATGTTCTTGTTTTAAAGGCTATATCGCCTATAATAATTTCTCCTTCTTTGGAAAGTAGTTCTTTCAGTTTATTAATAAACTGCACTTTGTAATTGTCTTCTAAGTGGTGCATTGCATATGTACTAATTATATAGTCAAATTTGTTGTTCTCAATTTCTTGAGGAAGTCCTTTAGAAAAA
>Ga0134100_1003013_pt1 | contig 11943 bp, 9 predicted proteins | sample 11_taG_2_FD_94444 | JGI IMG/M metagenome (GOLD analysis project Ga0134100, IMG submission 94444) | Switchgrass degrading microbial communities from high solid loading bioreactors in New Hampshire, USA - 11_42_5_180_A3 metaG | ecosystem: Engineered > Bioreactor > Semi-continuous > Anaerobic >...
CTTTACAGGAAAAACTGCTTTTGACAAAGGAAACAGTCAACGAGTTTCTCAACTACTTTGTCACTTGTTTGCCTGTTCATATCAAGGCAAAGCTATCAGTTGTTTCCTGCGAAAGTTGATTTAGATTAGTTAATAATTTGATTGACATAACCAAAATAGATTCATGTAACTTTAAACTGGTCTATATAAAATGTAATATTGTAGAGGTTGTTGAGGAAATTACAATGTCTGTGGTAGAGTATGTAAAAGCTAAGGGAATAAGCATAATATTTGACACAGATGTTGAGGAAAAATTTATAGTATGTGATCTTGATGCGATTGAGAGAATTATATTGAATCTTCTTTCAAATGCAGTTAAATTTACACCTAAAGGCGGGATGGTTTTTGTAAATATAAAAGATTTTCAAAATTATGTAAGGATTATTGTAAAAGACACCGGAATAGGAATACAAGAAGACATGTTGGAATCTATTTTTGAAAGGTTTAAACAGGTGGATAACCTGTTAACAAGAAAAAGCGAGGGAAGCGGAATAGGGCTTAGCCTTGTAAAAGCTCTCGTAGAAATGCATGGAGGAAAAATAAAAGTAATCAGTAAATACCAATGCGGAAGTGAATTTATTGTTGACCTTCCTGTAGGTAATATAGATTGTAGTGAAAAATGCTCGTCTTTTGATAATTCTTCTATTCAAAATGAAAGTAATGTTATAAAGAAAATTAATATTGAGTTTTCCGATATATATTTTTAAAGTCAATTTAATTATTTTGTAGAATCTATTAACAACTAGAACTCAAGTTTTGCTTATTTCTCAAAACTTAATTGTAAGTTAAGAAAGAAACATATATCCAATTCGAGGGGGCAAACATGGAAATATTAGTGAATATAAGTATAAGAAAAAGACTTATAGCTATTCTACTTGTATGGATTGTTACTTTCATATATTCCGGTGTATTTGCAATTGCAAAAATGATGGATATTTCAAATATAACCGAATCTATGTGCATTCACAGCATGCAAGTGTCAAATGCAGCTGCTGAAGCAAGAGCTGATATGTATAAAATAGAAAAAGAACTGAACGAGTTATTAACAATAGAAGATAGAGGAAAACTACAAAATGTCATAAACAATATTGAAAATGCCGACAAAAGGATTATGGATAATTTGGATAAAATCAATAGATGTACTACAATAGCTGAATCGTTAAACTTAGGTCACCAGGCCGAGGAGATTTATAATAAGTGGAGCTCAGAAAGAAGAAAAGCAGAAAGACTAATATTGAATGGACAAGTAGAACAGGCATCTTGGATAATATTGAATACTACACCCGATTATATGGAACAACTGGAACATAAACTGACAAAAATCGGACAGAATTCAAAAAATAAGGCTAATGAGCTTTGTACAAAGGCCAGATATATAGTTGAAAATCAAAAAAATAATTTTAAAGCCGTAATTGCAGTTTTATGCCTTATATCCATTCTATTCTTCATTATGATAACCAACAGTATTCTAAAGCCTATTAACACCCTGAAAAAAGCTATGGATGAAAGTACGAGCACCGGTAATTTGACTTTAGTACAGTTATCCGGTAAGAATGAAATAGTGGATATGACTAACAATTACAATGTGTTGGTTAGTAAACTCAAAGATATGTTCTGGGTTAAAGATACTCAAAATAAATTAAGCCAGGAGCTTTCAGGATGTAAATCAATCGATGAACTGACTAGAAAAGCTTTGAACTATATCGCTGATGTTGTATCTGCAGGGAAAGGGGTATTATATTTATATAACAGCGATGCAAATATGCTGTATATGGCCTGTACCTATGCATTTACACAACAAGACAAGCTCTATGAAAAAATAGCTGTTGGAGAAGGGATCATAGGACAGGTTGCTTTTTTGAAAAAATCAATATTGCTGAACAACGTAAAAAAGACTGAATGTTACATATCCACGGGTATAGCCGATGAAGCACCGCTAAATACATATACGATGCCACTCATTTATGAAAATGAACTTTATGGAGTTATATCGTTAGCATCTTTCGAATATTTTGATAAAATAAAACGGGAGGTTTTAAATGAGTGCAGCAAAATTATAGCTTCTAATTTGTATTCTGCAATTCAAACTCAGAAAATTGTTGACTTACTGAATATTTCTGAAAAGGCAACCAAAGAAGCCTGTAAATCTGCAGATGAACTTAAGGCAACAAATTCTAAGCTGCAGCATCAGCAAGAGCTACTGCAACGTCAGGCAGAGGAACTGCAAAAGACCAATAAACAGCTTGAACAGCAACAGCGCCTACTGGAAGAGCAGGCTAGAATTTTAAATACTAAGAACAAACAACTGGAGGAAGCCAGTAAAGAGCTGGAAAAAAGGACAATGGAACTTGAAACAACAAACAGATATAAGTCGCAATTTTTGGCAAACATGTCTCACGAACTCAAGACTCCATTGAATTCCATAATCCTTCTTTCCAGGTTGTTATTGAATAAAGCGAAAGGCAATCTTGTAGACAGCGACAGGGAGAAAATTACAATAATAAATAAAGCGGGTCAAGAGCTGCTAAACATGATAAATGATATTTTGGATCTTTCAAAGATAGAAGAAGGCAAGATGACTATTAATGTACAGGAAATTGAATCCGGTGTTATAATTAATGAGATAAGACAAATGTTTGATGGCGTGGCAAGGGAAAAACAGTTGAATTTTTTTGCGGAGGATTTGGTAAACAGTAAGCTTCGCGGTGATATACATAAAATTACCCAGATTTTAAGGAATCTTGTTTCAAATGCAATTAAATTTACCGAATACGGTTCAGTGGAACTTAAAATTATTAGAGATGAGACTAATCCTAAAACGGCTATATTTATAGTTAAAGACACCGGGATTGGCATTGCACCGGAACAACAGTCCATAATATTTGATGAATTCCAGCAGGGTGATGTTTCAATAGCGGAAAAGTACGGTGGGACAGGTTTGGGATTATCGATTTCTAAAAAACTGGCTGAGCTATTGAACGGAGAAATAAAAGTTAAAAGCCAAGTTGGGATAGGAAGTGAATTTTTACTTAAAATACCTAATCTTATTATAACAACATCATATAATTGTGGTTTTCCTATGGTGTCTTACCTGATGGAGGATGAAACTGCTGTAGGCAGTGAGCTGGGTATTTAACAAAAAATGATCCCGGGAGTATTGGAAAATTACATGGAACAAAGAATATTAAATGACAGATTAAAACTTTGGATATTGTGAAAAGTTATTTGTTACTTTATCTCGAAGGAGTATTCTCTATGAAATTTATAGAAGATATTACGGAATTTATTTTTATTAGCGATGAGCCGCGAAAGGCAGATATTATTTTTATTCCCGGCAGTTCATATCCTGAGATGGCAGAGAAGGCAGCTATGCTCTGGAAGGAAAAATATTCCTCTCTTATACTTCCGTCAGGTAAATATAGTATTAAACTTGGAACTTTTATCGGACCAATGTCGAAAGCAGATATTTATACCGGACAATATACTACCGAATGGGAATTTTTAAGAGATGTACTTGTAAAAAACGGTGTTAGTGAAAGTTCAATTTTAAAAGAAGATGAAGCCACCAATACATATCAAAATGCTATCTATAGCAAAAAAGTAACTGACCGTCTTAAAATTGAAGTCAGAAAAGCTATTATCTGCTGTCAGTCATTTCATGCAAGGCGCTGTTTGATGTACTATCAATTGCTTTATCCTCAGACGGAATTTACAGTTTGTCCCGTGGATACCCAGGGAATAAGTAGAAAAAATTGGCATACCACTGATGAAGGTATTGAAAAGGTACTGGGAGAATTGGAGAGATGCGGACATCAATTTGTTGATATATTTAAATCCCTTAAAGATACATAAATGTTATTTATGGAAATTTGTATTATCTTGAACGAAGTAACAGAAAAAAGCGGAGGGGCTTTATGCCCCAAAGCTTTTATACTTTTTCCTGATGACTGAAATTTATGCTTTTTCCAGATCACTTATACTGATTTCTCTGGAGTGGTGGGTATGCAGCCAGTCTTTATTGTTCTTCCTTAGAAAACCTTGGATGGTAATAGGCACCCATGTCAAGCAGTAAAAAGGATATATTATAAATGCAAAAATCAGTTTTGGGGAGAATTTCTTTTCTATAAGCAGAATAAAAGGCCCATAGAAAAACTGCAGCGCTGAGAATATATACCATACCTCTACAGGAAAAACATACCTCAGGCTATAAAAAGGTGACTCGGGAAATATGGTTTGAAGCCACATCATAATTGTTGTTAAACCTACAAAAATAAATCTTATAGGTTGAAACAGGTATATTGCATTATCGAAAGATGTCAAATCTCCATCTTTAAAAGCTTTTTTAAAAAGCGGAAGCAAAAAACGGCTTGCACAGTCCGCGTGACCTTGCATCCAGCGAATTCTCTGATTCCATGACTGCTTTAATGTAAGAGGTTTTTCATCATATACCACAGCATTATTTGCCCATGCCACTTTTAAGTTATTTAGAGCGAGTTTCATTGTAAATTCCAAGTCCTCTGTAAGGCATGTTGCGCCCCAGCCGATTTGCTTCAGAGTTTCCATATCCACACAGAAACCTGTTCCGCACAAACTGCAGCTTAATCCAAGATTGTATCTTGGAAGCTGGAATATCCTGTTTGAAAGCCAGAATGCAATTGAGTAGGAGCAGGTTATCCATGAATCAAAAGGATTTTTACTGTCAATATAACCCTGAATTACTTTATGCCCTTCACACAGTTTGGCGTTCATCTCCAAAAGATAATTTGAAGATACCAAATTATCGGCATCGAAAACACTTATTGCATCATATTTTTTTTGCATGGCAAATATTTTTGAAAACATCCATTCTAATGCATATCCTTTACCTCTCAATTCATTATTGACTCTTGTATATACTAATGCACCGTGTTTTTCAGCTATTTGGGCAGTGTTATCGGTGCAATTGTCAGCAATTACATAAATGTCATAAAGATCCTTAGGATAGTTTTGTTTATTAAGGCTTTCAATTACATGTCCAATAACCTTTTCCTCATTATGGGCAGCGATAACTACAGCAAATTTCTTTTGAGGAACGTAGCTTTTTGCATCAGTTTCTTTTTGTTTTATCCATCCAAAGATGGAAATACTGAAAAAATAACACCCTACTGTAAAGATTATCACTTGTATCAATTGTGTAGTATTATATACTACATTACTCAATAGTGATAACATTTGATTCCTCCATATGAATATATATTTTATAAGACAGTTTAAAAAATAATATAGCTTATATATTTGTAGAAAAGTTGCGTTATTTATCTTTTCAAAAACTGTGGTTCTGAAGATTATTTTGCACATAATAAGGAAAAATATTTATGATATTAAATAATAAAATATGTTATAATGGTATAAAAAAATGAAATTAATGAAAAATACGTTGCAGACTTTTTCGGGGATTGATTGCCTGATATGGCACATTGTTCATATTTATAAAATCATTTTTTGGTTCGGTATAAAAGTTTCTCTTTTTGTTATAGCGGTTCAAAGGCTGTATAAGCTGTTTATCCAATTTCGGTATAAAAACATTTATTGTCGGATACTTATACGACGGGGGTAGATTTGATGATGAAGACCTACTTTAACGACGCAATAATCGGAAACTCGCGGATGCTGGTATGTTTAAACAAAAAGGGTGAAGTAGAAAGGTTGTTCTGGCCCCATATTGATTATCCCCAGCACATTGAGCGTTTTGTAGCCGGTATTTTTGATACCCGGTATAAAAACAGCACATCGTGGTTTGGAGAGAACAATTGGCAAAGGGAACAATATTATATTGAAGATACCAATATATTGAAGACATGCTTTAGAGATACTCACAGAGGAGTATATGTTGAACAATTGGATTATGTTTTGCCGGATACCGATGTTTATATAAGGCAATATGAATTTGAAAATATAGGTTCTGAAGAATTGGAGTTGGGGTTTGTTCAATATTCGTCGATGATTACAACTACCCCTGATTTAAGCAGTACACTTTTTGATTTTGATACCGACTCGTTGATTCATTACAGACATAACTATTACATTTCTCTTTCTTCAGATATTCAAGTTTTTCAATTTCAACTGGGGAATAATGCTATGAATGCGGCAAGGTATACTGAGCTAACCGGATTTGATAGTATTGGAATGATGGCGGACGGAGCGGTATCATGGAAGATAGGAACGCTAAAACCCGGCGAAAAAAGGAATTTTAATATTTTCCTATGTGCTTCCCATACCCTTAAAGGAGTTAAAAATTTAAGTAAAAAGTGCAAATTATTAAATATATCAGAGCAGTATGAAAAAACAAAGAAGTATTGGTATGATTTCTTAAGCAAAGCTAGACAAATAGATACCGGTGATGCTGATATTAACGGTTTGTATAAAAGGTCTCTTTTAGTTTTTAAACTTATGTCCGATGAACAAACCGGCGGACTTTTGGCTTCAGCTGAGATGGATGAGGGGTTTAGCAAGTGCGGAAGATATGCTTATTGCTGGGGAAGAGATGCAGCATTTATCACCAGTGCTTTAGATGCAGCAGGGCTTACCGAAGCTGTGGATAAGTTTTACAATTGGGCAGTGAATACACAGGATGACAACGGCTCATGGCACCAAAGATATTACATGGACGGTAATCTTGCCCCTTCATGGGGATTGCAGATAGATGAAACCGGCACGCTTATATGGGGTGTTTTGAAGCATTATGAAGTTACTAAGAACTTAAAATTCCTTGAAAATATGTGGAACACTGTAGAGAAAGGTATTGAGTTTCTTATAAGTTTTATAGACAATGATACCGGACTTCCAAAGCCTAGTTATGACTTGTGGGAAGAGCGGTTAGGAGAGCATACCTATTCAAGTGCAGCTGTATATGGCGGAATCATGGCGGGGGTTAAAATTGCCGAGATTTTAAACATACGCCGTGAATATGTTGAAAATTGGTATAAAACTGCTCAAGATATTAAAAAGGCGATGGAAGCAAACTTATGGAAAGATGAGGCCGGCAGATTCATCCGAAGTGTGAGGACAAAGCTTAATCCCTGGGGAAGTGAACATTCGCCTTATACTACTGTAATTGAAGTGAATCCAAAAGGGTACCGAAGGGATGTTACTTTGGAAGATTGGACTGTTGATGTAAGTTTATTGGGCGTGGCAATTCCCTTTGGAGTATTTGATGTTAACGATAAAAGAGTGGCAGATACTGTGGAGGCTATTGAAAAAGTACTTACTGTCCATCCCGTCGGAGGTATAAAAAGGTATGAAAATGATAATTATGTGGGTGGAAATCCATGGGTACTGACAACCCTATGGGTTGCACTTTATCATATTGAAGTAGGTAACTTGGAAAAAGCAAAAAGTTATTTTGAGTGGGCGATAAAATCCCGCACTTACTTGGGATTGCTGCCGGAACAGGTTAGTAAAGATACCGGGGAGCCTTGTTGGGTGATTCCTTTAACATGGTCCCATGCAATGTTTGTTTTGGTTTTGAATAAACTAATTGAAGCAGGTGCTTTTTAAAAGATAAATAAATTAAGAAACAGGAGATATAAATGCCGAAAAATAAGTCTATTTTTGTATGTCAGGAATGTGGATACGAGAGTAATGGATGGCTGGGAAAATGCCCTTCATGTAATAGTTGGAATACCTTTACTGAAGAAATACAGGATTCCTCAATGGACTTGAAAAAGAAAAACGTATTCTTTGATGTGAAACCTGTAAATATTAATGATATTGAAGTTGAGAACGAAGAGCGTTATTCGACAGGAATTAACGAGATGGACCGGGTATTGGGGGGAGGTATTGTCAAGGGATCCCTTGTGCTGGTAGGGGGTGATCCTGGTATTGGTAAATCTACGTTAATTCTGCAAATTTGTAATTCCATTAAGACTAATTCCAAAATTGTGTATATATCTGGGGAAGAATCTATAAAGCAAATCAAAATTCGTGCCGATAGATTAGGTGTAAGAAATCCTAACCTATTGATGGTTTCTGAAACAAATTTTAAAGCTATTCAAGTTGTAAGTGAGAGAGAAAAACCTGCTCTTATTGTTGTCGATTCTATACAAACGATGTTTAATGAAGAGCTTTCCTCTGCACCGGGCAGTGTAAGCCAGGTGAGAGAAATTACTGCTGGCCTTATGAGAATTGCCAAAACGAACAACATAGCCATTTTTATCATTGGACACGTGACTAAGGAAGGAGCTTTGGCCGGTCCACGGGTTTTGGAACATATGGTTGATACTGTTTTATACTTTGAAGGAGAACGGCACTTAAGTTATAGGATTTTGAGGGCTGTAAAGAACAGATTCGGATCAACCAATGAAATAGGTATATTTGAGATGAAAGATGTAGGATTGATTGAAGTGGAAAATCCATCAATGCTTATGATTTCCGATAGAAAAGAGAACGTTCCGGGATCGGTTATTGTGTCAAGTCTTGAGGGTACGAGACCAATGCTTATAGAAATTCAGGCTCTTGTGTGTCCAACCAATTTTGGAATGCCGCGCAGAATGGCAACAGGCATTGATTATAACAGAATAACTTTACTTATGGCCGTATTGGAAAAACGTGTAGGTATGCAGCTTCACAACTATGATGCCTATGTAAATGTTGTGGGAGGTCTAAAACTTGATGAACCGGCGTGTGACCTGGGAGTTGTGGGGGCAATTGCTTCCAGTTTCAGGAATAGACCTATAGATATGAGTACCGTACTTATAGGTGAAGTGGGATTGACAGGTGAGGTCAGAGCCATAAACCAAATAGATAAGAGAGTTATTGAAGCTGCAAGGATGGGATTTAAAAACTGTGTTGTTCCTGCGGGAAATATGAAAACAATAAAGCAGATAAAAGAGCTGAAAGAATTAAATATTATACCTGTGGAAAATGTTGTTGAAGTTCTGAGTATTCTGTTATAGTTTGTATATGCCAATATCATCAACGACAAAGTATTGTTATGGAGGTCTATAAATATGGGCAGGGAAAAGAATGATGATTTGGAAATTCTGGAAGTATTGCGAATGGTTGCACCTGGAACACCTCTTAGGGAAGGGTTGGAAAGTATCTTAAAAGCAAGAACGGGAGCTCTGATAGTTGTTGGTGACTCGCAAGAAGTTTTAAATCTGGTGGACGGTGGCTTCTTTATAAATAAAGAATATTCTCAGGCTTATCTTTATGAATTGGCAAAGATGGATGGGGCTATAGTATTGTCTAAAGATCTCAAAAGGATACTTTATGCTAATGCAATGTTGACACAGGATACTTCAATTTATACTGATGAAACGGGTACAAGGCATAAAACAGCAAGCAGGGTATCGAAGCAAACAGGAGAACTTGTAATCTGCATTTCACAGAGAAGAAATATTATTACTTTGTATAAAGGCTCAAAAAAATATGTTCTTAGAGATACTTCAGCTATTTTGGCAAAGGCCAATCAAGCTTTAAATACGTTGGAAAAGTATAGAAATGTCATGGACAATGCTATGAAGAATTTGAGTGTACTGGAATTTGAGGATATAGTTACTCTGGATGATGTGGCTTATGTAATTCAGAGAATAGAGATGGTCATGAGGGTTGCAGCAGAGATGGAAAGATATATCTGTGAACTGGGGAAAGAAGCCAGGCTGCTGACTATGCAGTTAAACGAACTTCTTTCCAATGTGGAGAGTGACGAGCTCCTTATTATAGAAGACTATATGAAGAAAAATATGGAAAGTACAGCCGAGCAAATGAGGGAAGAGCTTAGAAAGCTTTCTTTTGATGAACTTATGGATATATCCAATATATGCAGAATTATAGGTTTTGATACCGATGTAAATACCTTTGATACTGCAATATTTCCGAGGGGATACAGACTGCTCAGTAAAATACCAAGAGTACCTATGCACGTTATAAGAAATTTAGTAGATAAATTTTTGAATTTCCAAGGCATTATAAATGCTTCAATAGATGAATTGGATGAGGTTGAAGGAATTGGTGAAGCAAGGGCACGAATAATAAAAGAAGGACTGAGAAGAGTTCAGGAACAACTTTTCTTAGATGCACGCAGAATTTAATATATGTATTTTTGAAGATAATACATATAAAGGGTAATTTAATATACAATGAAAGTTATAGAACTTCTTGAATTGCAATAATCCTTTAACTTTAATTTTGCTAAGCGATAATACTAAAGAAAAGATTATCGATATTTTTTATTTTAACGCAAGTTATATTTATCGAGCACTTTAATCCTCTCAAGCTCCTTTAGAATTATATCGTACAAATTGAGATCCAGAGTATTACATATTGAAGCCAGGTAGAAAAGATTCCTTCCAATATCCTTTTCGATAATGTCTCTACAGTTTTCACAGAGCTTTCCATCTACATGCGTCTTCATATTGTTTCGGATTTTGTCAAAATCGGAATCTATATCAATAGGTTGCTTTTTGGCATTAATCTTAATACAACCGCATTGAGTGACAGCTTTAATAATTGCACGATTTATGCGCCCGTTAGAATCCTGAAATTTGGTGATTTGATCCAGAATGCTTTTATTTCTTACGAGAAGGTCAGCTACTGTAAATTGGAATTGATCTACCATAATGTCATTCAATATGGTTCACTCCTTAGAGGTTTGATAAAAGTAACAAACAAAGTTTATTACTATTTCTATTATAATTATAATTGTACAAACGGAACTTTGTCAATTATAAATGAAATGGGTATACATGGCAATAATTAGTGAAGAACAAATTTTATAGAAAACGCAAAGAATTAGTTAAAATAAAAAATTAATATTGACATAAATATAGTCCCATGCTAGAATAAAAGTTTTTGACTTTGCATTTTTCTTGTAGTATACTTAATATATGGGAATTTGCCGGGATATTTTGTTAACTTAATGATATCTTAATTTACGAGTATTATTATGGATATTAAACGTTATTATCTTTTTGATTTAAAGTGCTTTTTATTTAAACTTATTCGAAATAAAACGGGTAAAATCAATGAATTTATATGTCCTGAGTATTTCGAAATCTTGCAGTGATTTTTGTATACTCTATGCACAACATAATATAAGAATAATCCGAATTGATTTTTCTTGAAGTTTGTTGGAATAGAGAGTGCAATTATGAAAATTGACGGGTTTGGTTATGGGGGGATAGTATATGTACAGTGTGGGAGATAGAATTGTTTATCCCATGCATGGTGCCGGAATAATAGAGTCTATTGAAGAAAAAGAAATACTTGGGAAAAAGCAGAGTTATTATGTCGTCAGGATTCCGATAGGGGATATGAAAGTTATGATTCCCACAAAGAATGTCAAGGGAATAGGTATCCGGGATGTAATTAGTGAACAAGATGCCGATAAGGTTTTTTCCATTCTTAAGAGTGAATGCAGCAATTCAAATAAAAACTGGAACAAACGCTATAGGGAGAATCTCGTAAAAATTAAAAGCGGTAATATTTATGAGGTGGCTGATGTTGTAAAGTCTTTAATGCTGCGGGATAAAGAGAAGGGATTGTCTACCGGTGAAAGAAAAATGCTTGCCAGTGCCAAGCAGATTCTTGTAAGTGAATTGGTGCTGGCTAAAAACATGAGTGCTAATGAAATTGAAGAATTGATAAACAATTTCTTAAAAGCTTAGATGTAGGTTAAATTGGGTAATAGTGTATAATGTAAATTGCGCAGTATTGGTTTGTTTATAAAAAGTGGGATTGAATTGCTTTTCCAAATCAAATTAAGTCAGTTATAATTAATATTTGTGTTACAGAGTAGTGATGATGGGGCTGTTGCACTAAGAAAATTAGTGTAACAGTCCTTTTGTGTCTAAAAAGCAAAATCCGGACTTCGAAAAGTCCGGATTTTGGTGTAAAATGTATTTATGCCACTAAATAATTTAACAC
>Ga0134100_1003023_pt1 | contig 11914 bp, 11 predicted proteins | sample 11_taG_2_FD_94444 | JGI IMG/M metagenome (GOLD analysis project Ga0134100, IMG submission 94444) | Switchgrass degrading microbial communities from high solid loading bioreactors in New Hampshire, USA - 11_42_5_180_A3 metaG | ecosystem: Engineered > Bioreactor > Semi-continuous > Anaerobic >...
CGATATCGCATCCTGTGCAATTTTCCCTCAAAGGGGTGACGCAAATTGTAGATCGAAGGGAGGTTCCCAATGCACTTCGCAAGGCATTTTCTTTAAAGAAAGGCAATTTTATGTCATCTAAGGAAGTAAAAATAATTTTCAAATCTAAAACTTTGAGTTGCTGCCACATATCACAACAGTACCTCCTTGTCCTCCCTGTACCATAATGAACAAACCGAAAATACATACATATATACAGAAACTATTTTATGAATCATACGCTATAGGCGCTTTTACCATACGAACAATGTGTAAATTTAATAAAGAATAGCACATAGATACCACAACGTCAATACAACTAGTTACTACTTATACAAACACACTAAATTTGATACCATTGATTATATACAATGCAAACATTTAATTTTCATGGCGATTTCATACAATTTTTAAGTTTAAAATTTCATGTTAGGCGGTCTCCATCGATATTCAGCAGGCTGCTCCGCTCACTCATATGTTCATGCGCAGCAAGAGCCTAAAGTTTCATTGTGATCATGGTTGGAATCGCGTATAACGAACAAGATCTTGGTATTTTTATGGAGTTAGGCAAAAACCCGACTAAAGCAGATTCATCTTTACGAGCGCCGGCCTCCCTCGATTTTGACGAATTTCTCCCAAAGGTGTTGAAACCTAACTTAGGTTCATGGTAATATTAGCTTTGCCATTGACGGACCTGTAGCTCAGTAGGATAGAGCGACGGCCTCCTAAGCCGTAGGTCGCCGGTTCGAGTCCGGCCAGGCCCGCCATTTTATATGATCAGCAATAGACAGGTTGCCTCAACCTGTCTATTATTTTTTATAAAGACAAGCGCTTTTAAAAAGCGCAATTTAGGTGATTTTTCATGGAATGGCAAGAGAAAGCCAAGATGATGGTCGAGACCCAGATAAAAAACCGCGACATCAAAAATTCCGCTTTGTTGGAAACCATGGCAAAGCTGCCAAGACACTTCTTTGTCCCGAAACACTTAACAAACCTTGCCTACGCCGATTGTGCACTTCCCATCGGAGAGGGACAGACGATATCGCAACCATATATCGTGGCCAAGATGACGGAGCTGCTTGACCCAAAGCCCAATGATAAGGTATTAGAGATCGGCACCGGATCGGGTTATCAGGCAGCCGTTTTGGCCTCCATGGGGTGCATCGTCTTTACCATCGAAAGGATTGCCTCTTTAGCGCTAATGGCAAAGAGAGCTTTCGATAAACTTGGGATCTCGGATAAGATAAATGTGAAAATTGGAGACGGAAGGCTAGGCTGGCCGGAAGAAGCTCCCTTTGATTGCATCATCGTAACAGCTGCAGCACCCAAAATAGAGGATGCTTGGATCGAGCAGCTTGCGGAAGGAGGCAGGCTGGTGTTGCCGCTTGTGGTTTCGTTTAACGTTGAGCAGCTGGTCAAAATAACGAAGGTAAAAGGGGAAATCGCAGAGGAACGCCATGACTATTGCTCCTTCGTGCCGCTTTTGCCCGGGGTGAAGCCTTAATGACCCGTAAATTTAAATTAGCCATCTTTTTTCTTTTGTCTTTACTGTCTTTTGCCTATTTGGCCTTTGTTCCACATTACTGGCTGTACATTTCGCACAGAGGCGGTACAGATATGTTTCTGATCCCACAGGGTCAAGAGATCATTTTAAGTTACGTTCATAGCTTGGAGAAAACCCCCGTTCGAGACCTTTTCTTCCTACAGGAGAACCGGATATGTCTGTACGAGGAGATGGTTAAATCGCATAATGCAGGCCTGCCGACGTTACATCCCTATCCGGGATCATTAATTAAGACGAAGGATTGGTTAATATTTCGAGGCGGAAGGCGACATTGGAGCAGCATTTACTGCAGGGTTGGCAATGCCGAGATCGGCAAAAATGTCCTTACCATAGGGGATAAAGATTACCAACTATACGCTTTATATCCGGGGGAGACGGTTTGTCTATCTGTGGTCCTAAAGCCCATACTATAGTAAAATTAATAAAGTTCTAAAAAATTCAGGAAAGGAGGACAGTGAATGGAAGACAACAAACCGCAAGACCAAACTATCGATCTGGAAGAGATCATACGACAGTACGACACTGAATCGCAGTACAGGACCTTAAGCGGATGGCAAAATGTGTTAATCGTTGCCGTTGCCTGCGCTATGTCGCTCTTTCATCTTTACACCGCAGGATTTGGCCTACTTTTGGCGATGAAACAGCGAGCTGTGCACCTGGCCTTTGTGTTATTTTTGACCTTTTTGCTTTACCCGGCGACGAAGAAGTCGCCAGGCAATAAAATTCCTTGGTACGATTTCGTCTTGGCTTGCACCGCTGCCTATACTACCCTCTACATTGTGATCCACTTCAACCAACTGATCACACGCGCTGGGTTACCGACCACCATGGACATACTCGTAGGGTTTCTGGGGATAGCATTGTTGCTTGAGGCCACCAGAAGAGTATCTAACCCGGTATTGCCCATACTTGCCATAATTTCCCTGGTATATTGTTTCTATGGACGCTACTTTCCGTCGCTGTTTGCCCATAGGGGATTTAACATCCCAAGGATCATCAATCATATGTACTTGGGTACTGAGGGAGTCTTCGGCGTTCCGATCTCCGTTTCGGCAACTTTCGTCTTCATGTTCATCCTGTTTGGTTCTATCCTCCAAGAGACGGGCATGGGTGAATTTATCATCGATTTGGCACTAGCTGTTGCCGGAAGGTCCACTGGGGGTCCTGCCAAGGTCGCAGTTTTAAGCTCGGCAATCATGGGCACCATATCTGGCTCTTCCGTCGCCAACGTATGCACCACCGGTACCTTTACCATACCATTGATGAAAAGCATAGGATATAAGCCTCACTTTGCCGGGGCAGTGGAAGCGGTTTCATCTACAGGCGGACAGATAATGCCACCGGTAATGGGGGCAGCTGCTTTCATAATGGCAGAATTTTTAGGAGTTCCCTATATAAAGGTTGCACTTGCTGCTGTCGTGCCTGCGCTTCTTTACTATGCAGCCGTCATGGTGCAGGTGCACCTGGAAGCCACGAGGCTTGGCTTGCTTGGACTGCCTAAAGAAAGGCTTCCTCAACTTTGGAACCTGCTTAAAACCAAAGGGCACCTATTGATACCTCTTTTTGCCATCATATATTTCCTGGTCAGTGGCTATACGCCGATGAAGGCAGCTTACTACGGCATCCTTACGACCATTGCCGTATCTTTCATATCAAAGGAAACGAGGCTGACGCTACCTAAGTTGATCAATGGCTTAGTTAACGGAGCAAAGGGATCGCTGGGCGTGGCATGCGCCTGCGGTACCGTAGGCATAATTGTAGGCATGGCCACGCTGACCGGCCTTGGGCTAAGGATAGCAAGCCTTATAATAACCATATCCGGAGGAAGTCTGATCGTAACTTTGCTACTAACCATGGCAACATGCATACTCCTTGGAGCTGGCCTTCCGACGACTGCCAATTTCATCGTCACAAGCACTATAGCAGCGCCGGCTTTGCTTCAACTTGGCGTAGCTCCTATGGCCGCCTATATGTTCGTCTTGTACTTCGGGATCGCTGCTGACTTAAGTCCTCCCGTTGCCCTGGCTGCTTATGCCGGAGCAGGGATCGCAGGGGCCAACCCGATGAAGACAGGCATCACTGCCGTCAAACTGGCACTGGCGGGTTTCATAGTGCCCTTCATATACGTAATGAACCCGATGCTGGTCTTAGTCGATGCAACGCCTTTGCCATTCATCGAAGCAATAGTTACCGCAATGATAGGCGTCTTTTTGCTAGGCATGTCGACGATAGGATACTTCAAAGTTTCATTGTCCTTTTGGCTTAGAGCAGTCGTTTTTTGCGGAGCTATAGGTTTGCTTAAACCTGGCATATATTCCGACGCCTTCGGATTGGCCGTATTGATCTTTACTTACTTTTACCAAAAGCGGCTAGCGAAAAGACAATAGAGGAGTACTAACTTTCAAACATTGTGTGTATAATGCACTTTAATAGGTGCCGCTTATGCTTGGCGGCACCTTCTTAAACAAAGATGCTGGGAGGTTTTGCAAATGCCGGACGACTACAAAGAGACATTGAACTTGCCCAAGACTTCATTTCCGATGAAGGCCAACCTCGCAAAAAGGGAATTGGACATGCTCAAGTTTTGGGAGGATATCGACATATACAGAAAGCTCCTCGATAAAAGAAAAGGAGCCGAACACTTCATACTGCACGATGGTCCTCCTTATGCCAATGGCAACATACATATAGGAACTGCCTTCAATAAGATATTAAAGGACATGATTCCAAAGTATAAATGGATGAGAGGTTACTTTTCCCCCTACGTTCCGGGGTGGGATACACACGGTCTTCCGATAGAGCTTAGAACACTTAAAGACGAAGGGGTTGACAAGGACTCCCTTCATCCTACGGAGCTAAGGATGAAGTGCAAGGCTTATGCAGAGCGCTTCATAGACATACAGCGCGAGGAGTTCAAGCGCCTGGGCGTGATAGGGAATTGGGATGACCCTTACATCACTTTCAAACCTGAATATGAAGCCATAGAGCTTGAGGCATTTGCCGAGATGGTAGACCGAGGTTACGTATACCGCGGGCAAAAGCCTATATATTGGTGCACAGATTGCGAGACTGCCCTAGCTGCAGCGGAAATAGAGTATGAAGATATTTACTCTCCATCCATATACGTTGCCTATCCTCTAAAAAAAGACGACTTTGCCTTCTTGAACGGAAGAGAGGCTTATGCCATCATCTGGACCACCACACCCTGGACCTTACCGGCAAGTTTAGCCATAGCTGTTCATCCCGACTTCGACTACGTGTTCGCCAGCTCGGGGAACAAAATTTATCTGCTGGCTACGGGATTGATGGACAAGGTACAGCATGACACTGGAATTACCTTTGACAGCGTATTGTATGAGATAAAAGGTAAGGAGCTGGAGGGCCGAAAGGCCGTTCACCCCTTCTACGACGACAGGGAAATAGTATTTGTCCTTGGGGAATATGTCTCCCTCGATGACGGAAGTGGCTGCGTGCATACGGCACCCGGCCACGGCGTGGAAGACTTCGAGACGGGAGTAAAATACGGCCTTGAAATATATAACCCGGTAGACGATAAAGGTTACTTCCTGCCCGAAACGCCCATCGTAGGCGGCTTAAGCCTGGACGAGGGATCCGGGAAAGTCCTGGAAATCTTGAAGAAAAGCGGCAGGCTTTTGGGAGAAGGAAAGATAATGCACTCCTATCCGCACTGCTGGCGCTGCAAGAAGCCCGTAATTTTCAGGGCAACGAACCAGTGGTTCATAGCCGTATCACAATTCAAAGAAGACTCCCTAAAGGCCATATCCTCAGTCCAATGGATTCCATCGTGGGGACAGGAAAGGATAGCCAACATGGTGCGCGACAGGTCCGACTGGTGCATAAGCAGGCAGAGGATATGGGGCGTTCCGATACCGGCCTTTTACTGCAACGATTGCGGAGAGCTGATACTTACAAGCGACAGGATCAGGAAGGTGAGCGCCAAGGTTCGCGAACACGGAAGCGACTGTTGGTGGCAGATGAAGCCTGAAGAGCTTTTAGACGAACTGGCTTTTTGCCCCAAGTGTCATTCCAAGTCGCTTAGGAAAGAAACCGATATCTTTGACGTGTGGTTTGACTCTGGCACGAGTCATCTAGCTGTGCTCACCACACGCCAGGAGCTTAAATGGCCTGCCACCATGTACTTGGAAGGAAGCGACCAACACAGAGGATGGTTTCAGACGTCACTGCTTACCTCCGTCGCAACAAAGGGACGTGCCCCCTTTGAGATGGTCTTAACCCACGGGTTCATCGTTGACGGAGAGGGACGCAAGATGTCAAAGTCCCTTGGAAACGTGGTTCAGCCTCAAGAGGTCATTGAAAAATACGGTGCCGACATACTGCGTCTATGGGTAGCATCTACCGACTACAGAAACGATATCAGAATATCCGACACGATCCTTAAAAACTTGGTCGAGTCTTATAGAAGGATCAGAAACACCATGAGATACATGCTTGGCAACTTAAGCGACTTTGACCCGCACAAGGACAGCCTTCCTCCCGAGGAGATGGAGGAGATGGACCTGTGGATATTGTCCAAGCTTCAGGGCGTCATTAGCAAGGTCACAAAGGGATTTGAGAACTTCGAATTTCACGTGCCGACTTTTACGATACATCAGTTTTGCGTAAACGAACTTTCGGCCTTTTACCTCGACGTCAACAAAGACAGGCTTTATGTCGAAGCGGCAAACTCCAAGCTTCGAAGGAGCTGTCAGACGGCAATGTGGGTCATCGCTAAGACGTTGACGCAAATGCTTTCTCCGATACTTAGCTTTACGGCCGAGGAAGTATGGCAACACTTGAGAGGAATAGACCACACATTGCCTGAAAGCGTATTCTTGACGGATTGGCCCGATCTGGATTCAAGGCTGTATCACGAGGCCTTGGAAGCCAAATGGGAAAAGATACTGTGGTTGCGAGGCGCAGTGAGCAGGGCCCTTGAGGTAGCGCGCAGTCAGGACCTGATAGGGCAATCCCTGGAGGCATGTGTAAACATTAAGGTGGACTCTCAAACGCAAGACTTAAAGGACCTCCTTTCTTCTTATTGGTGGAAGGAAGTCTTCATCGTATCGGATGTAAAATGGACAGAGGAGCTGCCCGAGGCACCTGTAGTTTACGCCGACGATGACACGGGAGTAAAAATCGCAATCACCTTAGCAGAGGGAGAGAAATGTCCCAGGTGTTGGATGTATGCACCTGAGGTGGCACATAAAGGCCTTTGCAGCAGATGCGCTTCAGTGCTGGCAATGCAATCTTGATAGCAAAACGGGGGCAGGGGTTTTGAAATGGGAATCGATTACGAAGAGATAAAAAGAAAGTTGATGGAGAAAAGACAAGAGCTTAGCAAGATGATGGAAGATTTGCTTGCAGACGCGAGCGACGCCAACGAAAATGAGCTGTCATCGTTGGATACAAATCATCTTGTCGATTCGGCTACGAACATGATCAACAGAGAAGAAATATCCGGCAAATTGGAAAGCATCAAAGTCATGCTCATAGATATAGAGCACGCACTTGCCAAGCTCGAAAAAAACAAGGAAAAGTTTGGATTGTGCGAGCTGTGCAATAAACCAATAGAGGAACAACGCCTTGTAGCCATACCGTGGTCCCGTTATTGCATAGCCTGCAAAACAAAGCTAGACAAGCGGAGATGACTTAGTTTTAAGGAAATGCCGGAAAAGATTGAAGTCGTCGTCACGAGCGATTTTGTCGGCGAAAGGCTCGATGTGGCTTTAAGCAAGATTTTGCTCAAATCCCGCAGCAACATCCAGCGTGCGCTGAAGGAAATGGGCATTAAACCTTCAATGAAGGTTAAAAGTTCAATGAAGCTTGAGCTGACCTTCATGGAGGACGAAGACAAAGCCGTCATCGAGCCTCAGCCGATTCCGTTCAAGGTGTTTTACGAGGACAACGACATCATAGTGATCAACAAACCTGCTCCCCTGGTTGTGCATCCGGCAGCGGGCCATTGGAATGATACATTAGTTCATGGCTTAGTTTACCGATATCCGGAATTAGTTTCGTCGGATTTAAGGAGGCCAGGAATAGTCCATCGCTTAGATGCCGGGACATCAGGGCTCATGGTAATAGCAAGAAACTTGGATGCAAAGCAAAAGCTCATGGCTTCCTTTAAATCCAGATCCGTAAGAAAGGAATACCTCGCCCTTGTCGAGGGTCGACCAGGGGAATTAAAGGGATCCGTGATAAGTCCCATCGGAAGAAACCCGAAAAACAGGCTAAAGATGGCTGTCGTCTCAAAGGGCAAAGAAGCCGTCACGGAATATGAAGTGCTTTGGACCAACGATATGTTTTCTTTCCTGCGATGCATAATTCATACAGGCAGGACCCATCAGATAAGGGTACATCTGAAGGAGTTGGGTTGTCCTATAATAGGCGACCGTCTCTATGGAGCCAAGTTCAAGGCTCCATGGGTGCCTGGTGACCGCTTCTTCCTGCATGCCTGGAAGCTCGCTTTCCCGCACCCGAGAGACGGCAAAGTTATGTCTTTCAGGTCGCCCCTCCCAGATGAGCTTATTGTAGCTCTTCGAGGAGCTCGATCCACAGCGACGGGGAAACGCGTATAGAAGAAAACTCGCTATAAGTAACGTGCCCAGGGCCCGCCTTCGGCAGTGCCTTTACGTGCTTTCTTTGCGTATAGTCCACGACGTGATAGGAAGCCTCATGTGCCTTGCTGTAGTAAACGGCCACGGATGCAGCGAACTCGATCAACTTATCGTTTGCGGGCTTTCCTGACAACTTCAAAATCACGTGAGAGCCGGGCACGTCTTTTGCGTGAAACCACAGGTCTTCAGGAGCTGCGACCTGAAAGGTAACATATCTGTTGGCCTTGGCGTTCAAACCTACATAAACTATGAAACCATCTTTTAAATCAATCCTCCTGCACGGAGGCACATATTTGCCCTTCTTCCTGGCATTTGCAGCCTCATTTTCGCGATAAAAATCGTCATATATCTTTTTTACGTCGCTTACATCCGTCAAAAGGGATATAAACTCACGATATTCGTCCAGCTCTATAAGTGCACCTTTGAGCTTGTCCAACTCCTTTAACAAGGTTTCCTTGCTTCTTTGATATTTCTTGGCAAGCTTGAAGTATCTTTTCGCGTTGTCTATGGCAGAAAGACTCGGGTCCAGGTCTATTTTCACTTTGCCGTAATGTTCATCCCAGCTCCTAAGGCAGACCGAAGATGCGCCTTCCTTAACCTCGTGGGCATAAGAAATGAGCAGGGTCCCGTAATGATTCCACTTTTCCGCCTCTTCGACCTTGGACAAAAGGTCAGACAATCCTCTTATCTTATCCGTTATTCTGCGCCTTTCGACGTCGATTGATTTGCAAATTTGATCCAGCATTTTCTTTCTTTCCTGGTCGAAGTACTCCAATAGCAACTTCTTTGAGGCTTTTAGGGGAGAATTGTAAGTCTTTGCGTCCACGCTAATGAGGGTAGGGAAAATGGTCAAATAATCGCCAATCTCCTGGCAAACCAAATCCTGTAAGGAAGAAGAATAAAGCCTTTTTAGGTGGAACTCAAAGTCGAAATTTTGTGTCTCCCACTTTTTTACAAGGAGCTCGGCCAGAGGACGACCTATCCCCTTGTAACGAGTCAGTTTTGCCATGTCGTTCATGGTAAAGGAATCCACATCTGGACCCTCAAAGGGCGGTGGAGGAGAGTAAAACAACCCCGGAAGCAAAGACCTGTATCTGTTGATCTCGGGATGGACATGCTTTGTCACTTCGATGATCCTTTGTTTATCGTCCAGAAGCAGTAAATTTGCCTGCCTGCCTGTGGCTTCAAAAATCAAAAACCTGGAGACATCCACGCCTGCGCCCAAAGGCCTTGAAAATTCAAAGGCCACCACACGATCCCTGTTTATCTGAAAGGCATTGACCAAAAAGCCTCCAACAATGTGGCTCTTTACGGCACCAAATATGGGATGGGTCTTATCCTTAAGCTCTTTTAAAGTGTCCATCTCTCGTTTGTCGGCCAGAGACATACCACAACATTGGCTATCCCAGCTAAACCATAGCCAGTCACCATTTTGAGATAACTGAATCGCGAGCCACTCAGGGCCGGCTTCACAACGAACGATCTTTTTGCCTTTGTAATTTTCGTTCACGTCCAAGGTCCAACCTAACACTAATTCAGGTCCATATCGCACGACGAATTTCTCCTTAAAAAATACTAAACATGAAGATCCCACGTGGAGCAAAAAGAACATACCTCGTTCCACGAAGGCGCCCCGCAAACCCTGCAGGCCATTGGAGGTATGTCTTCTTTCTCATCTTTATCGGCGAACAAATCTATGTTTTTCACGTAACCAAAGTAAAAAGCCTGCTTTGCTCCGGGAGAGCTTTCTTCTATTTCAAATAACACACGCTTCCACCGCAAAGAGGTTGCGTTCTTTGAGTAAGGGCATTCCTTATCTATATAAGATATTCCTCGAAGCAAGCAGTAAACCGTATCCTCCTTCTCGGTGCAATAAACCATTGGCTTGGCCTTAGCAAACTCTCCGGCCTTCATGGGAGGAGAGTAGGGAGCTCCTTTGGCAAGATAGTCCATTTTCCAGAAAAGCATATTGCCGAGAAGAGCTGCAGCCTGATCGTCCAAGTTATGACCTGTGGCAACGACATCAAACCCCATGTCTCTTGCGATCTTATTCATATAATATCTCTTTGTCACCCCGCACAGAGAGCACGTCTTGCGCTTTTTAACGTATGCTTTATCGGGTATGGACATGCCGTGAAGATGTTCAATGCTTACCACATATAGCTTGGCATCCACACGATTTGCAAAGGCAGTAGCCAACCTTTCGCTTTCGTCGGAATAGTCGCCTTCCTTTATGCCCAAGTTTATATAAAGACCGCTTGCGTCATACCCCAGGCGAAGCAGTATATCCCACAAGGCCAAGCTATCCTTACCGCCTGAGACGGCAACAAGTATCTTGTCTTCCTTTGAGAACATGCCAAACTCCTCGATGGCCTTAGTAACGCGCTTTAACATCCAGCCATCGAAATGTTCTGCACATAATGCCAAATTGTGCTGAGGCAAGGAAATTACTGCCTTGGCCTTGCATATTCTGCATTTCATAAAAATTTATCCTCCGCTAACGGTATCTATAACGCGAACTTCGTCGTCCGGTAAAAGCAATTCATCTTCAGTTGCTACAATTCCGTTTCTTACAACGACGGCCTCGCCCTTTGTCAGAGAAAATTTTTTGAGCAGTTTATTTACTGACATCGATTCATTGAACTCAAAAACTTCACCCCGGTAACGCACCTTCACCCTCACACACGACCTCCTGTTGCATTTTAATCAGCCTAATTTTCATCTTCAGGCGCGACAATATACCATATCACGAGGCATCGCACTTGACAAGCAACCAACGGGGCGCTTACAATGAAAACCGCCAAATGGGGCTGTAGCGCAGAGGGAGCGCGTTTCCTTCGCACGGAAAAGGCCGGGGGTTCGAGTCCCCCCAGCTCCACCAAAAAACAAATGTCGGGGCGTAGCGCAGTCTGGTTAGCGCACCTGCTTTGGGAGCAGGGGGTCGAAGGTTCAAATCCTTTCGCCCCGACCAAAATATAAAACTTCATGAAACTGATCCGGTTAAACTCTAAACATAGCGTTACAAAACAAACCCTGACCCCACCATGAGCGTCAGGGTTTGTTTTTCAATGGATTTCGGCGCAATTACCGGTGAGGCAGGGAACGGCAAAGAAAAGCAATCGAAGGGCGTTCATGAGGCCATCTTTAGAAGCAAAAGAAATTAAAAACACCCCTTTACTCGTTCATGCGTTCTTTGACGCTTTTCAGCGCATATGAGATGGTGTTTATGATGAACTTCTTGTCGGCGGGAGATAGTTTGTCCCATCTTTCCATGGCGCTTCGCAGGTTAGCCACGGCCTCTGCGTCTCGCTCCATCAGAATGGCAAGCAGCTTTTCAAGCTCTGCCGTGTATTGCCGCGGACAAAGAGGCCTTTCGCACCTTCCTTCGCGGCTGGATAAACAAGCTTGTCAGGCTGTGAGAGAGGTGCGAGTAGACAGATTTGACCTGCCCTCTGGTGTGGTCTTGTGATGCTTTGATGTGCAAGGTCATAACAAATGGCCGAGTTAAATTGTGTTCCAACATGAAAATATCAATTTTTCAGAAAGCGACAAAAAATCCTTTTGTTACTTTTCTCATTGTGCTTCCTCATGCAGGCCTTGCCATCCTAAAATGAAGATGTAATGCCATTGACTCAATGATAGCCACCGCTGCCGCATTAACAGCAGTTGAGTTAACATGCGGCGGTTTGAGGAG
>Ga0134100_1003030_pt1 | contig 11896 bp, 9 predicted proteins | sample 11_taG_2_FD_94444 | JGI IMG/M metagenome (GOLD analysis project Ga0134100, IMG submission 94444) | Switchgrass degrading microbial communities from high solid loading bioreactors in New Hampshire, USA - 11_42_5_180_A3 metaG | ecosystem: Engineered > Bioreactor > Semi-continuous > Anaerobic >...
ACAGCTGATTGGGCTGATACGGTCGATACGTCTTCTTGCTCATGATGAAGACATTGGACACCCAACCCTTTCGCTCCTACAGAACTGGCTTACTCAGACAGGCTCCTAGACTTGCTACAGCCCAGACGGACTGCCCTCCTGTGGTGGCAAGAAGAGAGCGCCCCTGCTGTAGCGGAGCGCAGGGGCTCACTTTCTCGGCCGTGCGCTTCCGATGTTCCTCCCGTGCTGGTGCGTGAAGTCTTCTGAGGTAGGCCCCAACCCACCCATGCGCCGCAGGGCGGTCTTGTTATTCTAAAACGGAATCTATATTTCCATGTTCCCCGTGTTCCCAGTGCATACTCGTATACTATACTCGTATTGCGGGGGACGAGAGGGGGGAACCAGCCTGGCGGTCAAGCACGGTATCCTCAGCATCCTGGCGGAACGGCCCTGCCACGGCTACGAGCTCAAGTCCCGCTTCGACGAGCTCACGGGGGGCTTCTGGGATCTGAACATCGGCCAGATCTACTCGACCTTGGAGCGCCTGCTGAAGGAGGGGCTTGTGGAGCTGGCGGAGGGCAGGGAGCAGGATGCGGAGCGCAAGGTCTACCGCATCACGGAGGCCGGCCTGGCCGAGCTGGAGGAATGGCTGGCGCGCCCGCCCCTGAAGGCCCGCCCCGTGCGCAACGAGCTCTACGTCCGCCTCGGCCTGCTGGTGGACAAGGACCCCGCCCGGGCGCTGGCGCTTCTGGAGTCGCAGCGCCGGGTCTACCACCTGCAGCTGGCGGAGCTGACCCGCGCGAAGATCCAACTGGCCCGGGCGCAGGGCCCGGAACGGCTCCGGCGGGAGATGATGCTGGACGCGGCCCTGCTCCACGTGGAGGCGGACCTCAAGTGGCTGGAAAACTGCGAAACCCGCTTGCGGGCAAGGGGAGGCATGGAAGTGTGAACAAGGAGATCATCCGTCTGGACCACGTCGTGAAGGAGTTCCGGCGGGGCAAGGCCACCATCCGGGCGGTGGACGAGGTGACGCTCAGCGTCTCGGCCGGCGAGTTCGTCGCCGTCATGGGCCGGTCCGGCTCCGGCAAGTCGACCCTGCTCCACCTGATGAGCGGCCTGCTGCAGCCCACCTCCGGGACGGTGCACCTGCTCGGCCGCGACCTCTCCCGGCTGAGCGACGACGAGCTGACGCTGCTCCGCCGCAGCCAGGTGGGCTTTGTGTTCCAGTTCTTCAACCTCCTGCCCACCCTGACCGCCCTGGAGAACGTGGCCCTGCCGCTGCTCCTGGCGGGGAGCAAGCGCAGCGAGGCCGAAGCCAGGGCCCGGGAAGCCCTGGCGACCGTGGGCCTCAGCGCCAGGGCGGCCCACAAGCCCGACGAGCTGTCCGGCGGCCAGATGCAGCGCGTGGCCCTGGCCCGGGCGCTGGTCACCAACCCGCCGCTGCTCTTCGCCGACGAGCCCACCGGCAACCTGGACTCCCAGTCCGGCGAGGAGGTGCTGATCCTGCTGAAGCAGTTGCAGGCGGAGCGGGGCCAGACCATCGTCATGGTGACCCACGATCCCAAGGCGGCGGCCTACGGCGACCGGCTCATCCGCATGCAGGACGGCCGGGTGATCGACGACCAGCGGATAAGGGAGGGAGCCTGATGCGCTTTCCGTTCGGCGCGCAGAGCGTGCGGTTCGCCCGCGACTCCCTGCGGGGCCGGAAGGGCCGCGCCCTCATGACCCTGGCGGGCATCGCGCTGGGCGTGACCATGGTGGTGGCCGTGCTGCTGCTCAACCGCTCCATCCTGAGCAGCTACGAAAACCTGCTCACCGCCGCCGCCGGGCGGGCGGACCTCCAGGTCTCCGCCACCACCGGCTTCGGCTTCGACGAGCGGCTGCTGGCCGCGGTCCAGGGGACCCCCGGCGTGGCCGCGGCGGCGCCGGTCGTGGCTTCCGGCGCGCCGGTTTTCGCCGGGGACCGCCAGGCGGGCGCCACGTTCTACGGCATCGACGTTGAGCTGGACCCGAAAGTCCGGGACTACCGGCTCGTCGCCGGCCGGCTGCCGGAGGCGGACGGCGAGGCGGCCATCACCACCGATCTCGCCGATGGCCTGGGCCTCACCACAGGCGACCGGTTCCGCCTGCTGACCACGCGGGGGCTCCAGGACTTCCAAGTTGTGGGCATTTTCGACGCCCGGGGCACCGTGCGCGGGGCCCTCGGCCCCTTCGGGGTCATCACGCTGGAAGCCGCGCAGGCGGCCTTCGGCAAGGAGGGGAAGCTGGACGTCATCGACGTGGTCGCCGCCCCGGGCGAATCGGTGAGCGCCCTGCGGGAGCGGCTGGCGGCGGGCCTTGACCCGCAGGTGCGGGTCACCACGCCCGCGGAGCGCTCCCGCGACATGGAGAAGCTCCTGGACGCGATCGTCTTTCTGCTCACCATGGCCGGATCGATCTCGCTCTTCGCCGGCACGTTCATCATCTACACCAACGTCTCCATGAGCGTGGCCGAGCGGCGGCGGGAGCTTTCCATCCTGCGGGCCCTGGGCTTGAGGCGGGTTGAGGTGATGGCGGTCGTGCTGGCGGAGGCCGGCCTGCTCGGCCTGCTGGGCGCCCTGCTCGGACTCGTGAACGGCTTCGGCATGGCGCGGTTCATGGCCGGGCAGATGACCGACGAGTTCCTCACCGCCTACGGCGTGCAGTCCGCCGCGGTCACCCTGGACCCCACGACCGTCGCCGCCGCGCTCGCCGTGGGCATTGGTGCCGCGCTGGCTGCGGCGTTCGGCCCCGCGCGGGAGGCCGTGGGGGTCAGCCCGGTCGAGGCCATGCGCCCGGCCGAAACGCCGGGAACCGACCAGGACCGCCCGGACTGGCGCCGCGCCGCCGCGGGGCTTGCGCTCCTGCTCGCGGGCATCCTGGTCATCTGGCGCACCTGGCCGCGGGGTGAGATGGTCTCCCCGCTGGTGCTCCGGCTCTGGGGACTGATGCTCGCCGTGATGCTCCTGGGCACGGTGCTTCTGCTCCCGCTCCTGCTCGACCTGCTCACGCGGGCGGTCCTGCGCCCGCTGCTTGCGGCGGGGCTGGGCATCACGGGACGCCTCTCGGCCGACAACCTCGTCCGCAGGCCCCGGCGCACCGCCGCCACCGTCAGCGCGCTCATGGTCGCCATCACCTACATGGTCGCCATGGGCGGCGTGGAGGCCAGCCAGATGGCGGCGTTCGACCGGTGGTTCGAGAAGAACATCGGCTGGGACATGAACGTCTCCAGCTCGTACTCGGGCATCGGCGCCCTGGTGGAGATGGACGACGCCTTCGTGCAGCAGCTGGCCGCGGTGGAGGGCGTCCGGCTGGTGAGCCCCCAGAAGATGATGCGGATCATCCTCACCGACGGCGAGCAGGCCTTCCTGCAGGTGTTCGACTACCGCCTGCTGCGGCAGTACTCCGAGACGCCGCTGGAGGAGGGCTCCTGGCCCGAGGTCGCCGACCGGATGGAGCAGGGCGGCCACGCCATCATCTCCCCGGCCATCGCCGCCCGCCTGGGCGTGGGCGTCGGCGACACGGTGGAGCTGCCCTCCCCAAACGGCACCCTGAAGCTGACGGTCGCCGGCATCATGACGGACATCACGCCCTACGGCGGCACGATCAACATCGACCGGCAGGACTACGTGCGCTACTGGAACGACACCACCAGCTCCAACGTCGCGGTGCTGGTGGAGCCGGGCCACTCGCCCGAGGAGGTCCGGCAGCGCATCCTGGAGCGGTGGGGCGACACGATGCCCCTCACCATCCGGCTCAACCGCGAGTTCTGGGAAGAGCTGAAGCTCCGGTACGACAGCTTCTACGGCCTGATGGAGGCTCTGACCTGGATCGCCGTGCTGGTCTCGGGCCTGGCCATCGCCAACACGCTGCTCTCGGCGATCCTGGAGCGGCGGCGGGAGTTCGGGGTGCTGCGGGCCGTGGGCGCACGGCGCGGCGAGGTACTGCGGGTGGTGCTGGGCGAGGCCCTGAGCATCGGCCTGGTCGGCGGCCTGATCGGCTCGGTCGCCGGGCTGGCGCTGCAGCGGGTGATGGTGGTGACCAGCCACTACATCAACGGCGCCTCCGCCGACTGGGTGCTGGACTGGCCCTCGCTGGCATTGGCCGCGGCGGTGGCCCTGCTGCTGGGGCCGCTGGCGGGGCTGCTGCCGGCGCGGTGGGCGGCGCGCCTGGACGTCGTGGACGCGCTGCGGTACGAGTAGGGCGGCCCGGCGCGCAAACCGGGCGGGCCTCCCCGGGGAGGCCCGCCCGGTGGTATGCAGGAGTACCTCCTGGCAGAGAGGTACTCCTGCTCGCGCCTTACGGCTCTCTGGGCTTCGTCGGGTGGACGGTGCCGCGCGGGTGCTCGGGCGGCGCGTAGATGACGTAGACCTTGAGCGGTCGGTTGCCCGTGTTGATGACGTTGTGCCACGTCCCGGCCGGGATCATCACGGCGAAACCGGGGTAGGCCATTCGCTCAAAGTCCAGGCGCTCCCGGCTCGGGCCCATCTGCACAAGCCCCTGTCCGTCTTCGATGCGGATGAACTGATCCGTCGCCGGGTGGACCTCCAGGCCGATGTCCTCACCGACCGGGATGCTCATCAGCGTGACCCGGAAGTGCTCGCCGGTCCACAAGGCTGTGCGGAAGTTGCGGTTGATCCTGGCCGCCTGCGCGATGTTCACCACGTAAGGCTGGGGGCCGTGGTCCCTGAGCACAGGCTGAGGACGGGGCGCACGCCGCGGCCCGCCCGGCCACCAGTACTGCGGTGGCATGGACCAGGGGTAGGGGTATGCGGGCATATCGTACACACCCATGCTCCTCTCGGCGGTTTACCCCCATATTATGTTCGCCGGCCCTCCGCCGGACTCCCGCGCGTGCACGGTTCCGGCCGCGGTCTCCCTGTCACCGGAGTCAGCCCACTCGGACTGCGCGCGCCCCCAACAGGAAGGCGGTCTTGCCGCCCACGGCAGACCGCCTTCGTGTGTCAGCACTCCCACCGTAATTCGTGCCTCCGCCGCCGATTACGACTCGACCGCGGGCTCAAGTATCGTGAGCGTGCCGGCCTCCGCGTCCAGCCGGGCGTGCACGCCCAGCGGCAGGGTCGCCAGGTGCGGTCCGTGTCCGCACGGGAAGCCGTAGAGGACGGGGATCCCGAGCGGGCCCAGCAACTCCGACAGGACCTCCGGCAGCGCCAGCGGCGGGCGGCCAGGCGGCCCCTGCAGGCACGTGGGCGAGTCGCCGAACACGATGCCGGCGGCCCGCTGCAGCTTCCCCGCCAGCAGCAGCTGGACCAGCATCCGGTCGACCCGGTACGGGGCCTCGTCCACGTCCTCCAGCAGCACGATGCGGCCGGTGAAGTCCGGCTCCCAGCGGGTGCCCAGCAGCGAGACGATCAGGGTGAGGTTCCCGCCGATCAGGCGGCCTTCGGCCACGCCGGGCCGAATCGTGAGCGAGCGGGGAGCCCCCGCCTCGGCCGGGTCCGGCCACGGGATCTCCCCCAGCGGGCCGGTCTCCATCAGCGCCCGGCGCAGGCCGGCGGCGTTGTAGCCCACGGCTCCGCCGAAGGCCGCGACCATCGGGCCGTGGAAGGTGACCAGCCCGGCCTCCCGCTCCATGGCCAGGTGCAGGGCGGTGATGTCCGAGAAGCCGCAGAAGAACTTGGGGTTCCGCCGGACCTGCTCCCAGTCGATCCGGTTCAGGATCCGCATGGCCCCGTAGCCGCCCCGGGCGCAGAGCACCGCATCCACGGCAGGGTCGGCCCACATCCGGTTGAAGTCCTCCGCCCGCCGCTCATCGGGGCCGGCGAGGTAGCCCCGCTGCTGCAGCACGGCGTCCCCCACGACGGTTCGGTAACCCCACTGGTGCAGCCGCTCCAGCCCCGCCTCCAGCGCCTCCGGGGGCACCGGGCCCGAAGGGGCCACGACGCCGATGGTCGCGCCGGGAGGCACGGGCCGGGGCTTGCGCACTCCCGGCTCGGTCATCCCCCGTTCCCTCCCGTGTTCCTCAGCCGGCCTTCCGGTCGTCGATCGCAAACCGCCCCTGGCGGCGGTAGATGCCGCGGTGGACGTTTTCGATGTACCGCACCAGCAGGTAGCTGACCGCGGCGCCTCGGGTCAGCGCCACGGGCAGGATGCTCAGCAAGAGCCCCGCAGGCTCCGCGATCACCCTGGCGAGCAGCCACCCGACGGCCTCCCCGATGCCGGAGATCAGGAAAAAGGCGAGGGTCGCCCCCACGGCCTCCCGCCAGCGCTCCCTGAGCACCCCGACGCTGTCGCTCACCGCCTCCATCGCGCCGGCGTCCTCCACCACCAGCGCGTAATCGGCGTACATCAAGGCGCTCGCGCCGGCGGAGAAGGCGGCCAGCGCGGTGAGCGGCACCAGCCACTCGGCAAGCAGGGCGCCCCCCAGAAAGAGCACCGCCAGGGCGACCAGGCCGCTCACGCCCAGCACCAGGGCGCACAGCACCCGCATCACGAGCAGCCGCCCACTGTACCGCCGGATGCCGTCGACGAAATCCGCCGCTTCCGGCGGGCGGCCGTCGTGCACGATTGGCCGCAGGAAACCCAGCATACCCGCCGAGCTGAGCACGGTGAGCGCCCCATAGATCAGCAGGACGACCCACCCACCCGGACGGGCGATGATCGCTGTCAAGTTCTGGCTATTTCCTGCTAGCTGCTCCGGCAGCAGGAGCACCAGCGCCTCCGTGAGCCCCACCGGCAGGAGCCCCAGGGCCATACCCGCCACCGCGGCCATCAGCCCCGGCACGACGGCAACCACCAGGCAGACCAGCAGCAGGCCCTTCCAGTGGCGCCACCAAAGCCCAATCCCGCGTTCCAGGAGGCTCGCCACATCGCTCCCACCTTTCCGTCGGATCGGGTGGAGCCGGTCACGGGCGACCTGCTGCAGCGAATCTACGCCTGCCCCGGCACCAGCCCGAAGTAAACGCCCACGGGGTCCTGGATGGCGGCGTACATGTAGGACCCGTCGTCATGTTTCACAACCTTGAGGACCTTGCCGCCCTCCTCCTCCACCCGGCGGAGGCTTTCCGCCATGTCCCCGACGGGCAGGTAGAGCATCCAGACCGGAGGCAGGTCGGCGTTGGCGCCGCGCGCGTGGCAAATGCCCGCTGCGGCTTGCCCGTCGCCGGCCAGCATGGCGTAGTCGGCGTACGGCTCGTCGCCGTCCCTCATCGGGACCTCCTGCACCGTCCAGCCGATGACCTCCCGGTAGAAGTCGCGGGTGGCGTCTGCGTCGGGGACGGTCAGGTCGAGCCAGGCGATGCGTCCCACCGGCCCCGCCTCACCACCGGAGGGAACGGGTGGGATCAGCTCCCGGGGGACGACCGGGATGATGCCGAAGGCCGCCCCGTTCGGATCCAGCAGCACGGCCCACTGGCTGTTTCCGCTTCCGTCCTTCTGGTGCATGAGCTCGCGCCCGCCCAGCTCCAGCGCCCGCTGGACGCTGGCCGCCACGTCTGCGACCTGGATGTGCGGCATCCACTGGAGCGGCAGGTGTGCGTACTCCGGCATCCGCGGCCCCAGGCCGATGATGGGGATGCCCAGGTTGTTCATGAGATCCTCGCGCCAGAGGGGATTCGGCCCCGTGCGGAGCACCCGGGCATAGAAGCGCAGCTCCCGTTCGTGTTCGGGAACGGCGATGTCGGCGCTGAAGACCCCGCCGAGGCGCGGCGCAAACAGTGCTTCCATCCGGTTTCTCCTGCTTGGGTGTGATGGGGCGAGCACGGCCGGGACCGTTCCCGGATCACGCGCGGCTACGAGAAGTACCTGGCGATGATCGCCTCAGCGTCCTTGCTCAGGTTGCCGGACTCAAAGGTCACCACCAGCCTCCCGGGGAAGAAGCGGTCGTACCATTTCCGCTTCTCTTCCCAGTGCCTGCGGTAGCGCTCGTCGGTAAGCAGACCCACGTGCTCCCAGTACCATTCTTCCCCGTGCCACGTGATTGTAAAGTCCGGCAGGTAGAAGGTCCCGTCGGGGGCGTAGAGCGGCACTTCGTACTGGAACCGGATGTCCCGCTCGAACAGCATGTTCGCAATGATGACCTCGGACTTGGAGCGCACCATGATGTCGGCCAGGGTTCGGTGGATCTTGCCTTCCGCGTACCAGTCCGCCCGCTGCTTCAGCGCCTCGGGCACAGGCTGGAACCGGAACAGGGAGGAATTGATCGTCACCAGGCTCGAGTTCTCCCGGCGGCGCATGCTGAGCAGGGGCGAGATGTCCTCCTCCACCAGCAGGGTGCAGTGGCGACGGGCTCTGGTGAGTCCGGTGTAGAACAGCTCCGGCGAGAGCAGTGTGCGCCTGTTCTTGGGGACCACAAAATAGACCCGGTCGAACTCGCTGCCTTGAGACTTGTGCACGGAGATGGCGTAAGCCAGTTCCAGGTTGTCCTCCACCGGCTCCGCGGGCAGGGGACGCCGGTTCGGGCCGAAGCCGGGATTGCGACCGTAACCCACCCGGTAAGAGCCTTTCCGGGGGAACACGACCTGAAACCGCTCCAGCGACCTGAGCCGCAGCTTGTCCAGTTTATGAGGATACACAAACCCGAGTTCGCCGTTGTACACCTCTATCTGTTCCGGCCTCCCCTGGTCTGCGTTCCACGCCCAGATGGGGTTAGACCGCGGGCGGTTCCGGACTTGGATCACCTTGTCATACAGGGTGACGCCCCCTAGCGTTCCCGGCTCTTCCAACATGCGCTGGTTGGCGCACTGCTGCAGGACGCTGTTCAGGTACTCGGTTCCGACCGTGTCCCCCCGGTACGGAGAGAGTACCTGCTGGTACTCCGGCCTGCCGGGCCCCCGGTCCCGGCCGAACGCCGCAGCCCACAGCTCCCAGGGCCTATCCGGATCGTACTTCCTGCCGGTGTCGGCTTCCATGTCCCGGATGATGCAGTCGATCAGGGCAGCCTCGAGCTCCTCGTAGCCCGACCAGTAGATCACCCGGAGGTCCTTATCGACGTCGCCGCCTTCCTGGACCCTCCGAAGAATCTCTTCCGCGGCCTCCGTCTCGTCGGCGGAGTCCGTCTCGGCGCAGGGGCGCTGTTGGTACAGCGCCGCGAGGTCGAGGATGCCAGTCCCCTGGCCCAGCAGCCGGTTCTCCATCTGGCGCAGGTTGGTGGTGAGCATGCCGACGCTCTGATCGAACCCGGCCTCCCGGAGCCACGCGATCAGGTCCGCGAACACCTTTCCCCGGCCGATCGGTGGCAGCTGGTTGGTGTCCCCAACGAAGATCACACGCTGCACGCTGCCCCAGTGGATGGCGCGACACAGCGCCGCCACGAGTTCGAGGTTCAGCATCGAGGCTTCGTCGATGATGTAGGTTCGGACCGAGTCCTCCTGCCTACCCCCGCTCCGCTTGAACGTCAGGTTGTCGTTGAGCCAGCCCAGCCGGGCGAGGAAGGCATGGACGGTTTCGGCTTCCTTGCCGGTCCGCTCCCGGATCCGGTCGGCGGCCTTGCCGGTGGGCGCAAGCAACCGGAACGACGAACCCGACCCGTGCGCCTTCTCGATGGCCTGGATCAACGCCCTGATGACCGTCGTCTTGCCGGTGCCTGCCGACCCCGACAGTACGCACAGCGGGCGGACGAAGATCTTCTGGCACACCTCGACCTGGCTTTGGATCGCGGCCTCGTATTCGCCGGCGTCGAGCCTGCAGAGCGGACTGTGCGGATCGTACAGGAACGCGCGCCAGTGCTGGGCCGTTACCGGCGACCTAAGGGAAATGTCCGGCCGGCGGACCAAGCCGAGGATCGTCTCCTCCACCAGCCGCTCGTCCTCGTACACGGTCCGGAGGTAGAGGTACGGCTTTCCGTCGTGTTCCCGAACGACCAGGGCGGCCGCCAGCTCTTCCCGGTAAGCGCGCAGGTAGCCCTCGGAGAAGTGCGTCCGCTTCCACTCCGGTAGGGGATCCAGGCGGCGGTTGACCCGCTCCAGCACCTCCGCGGCCGGCAGGAAGGTGCTGCGCGTCTCCCGCTTCAAATGCTCGACGCACAGGGCCCGCAGCCTCCGCCAGTCGTCAACCTCCGCCAGCGGTGCGCCGCCGAGGTGCGGCGACGGCAGCATCCCGTGGTCGATTTTGTGGAACGAGATCGTGTCGTCCTGGTCCTCCCCGACGAACTCCTCCGCGAGGATGTACGGGTTGGCCGCGATCTCCCGCAGGGACGACCGGATGCCGTACGCCTCCCGGTCGTCCGCCAGGATCCGCTCCATTTGGTCTTCCCGAAGGTCGAAGCGCGGGAACACCTCCCGCAGCAGATGCCGCTGGTCGTCGTTGTAAAGCAGCCACCGCTTGCGAACGCCGGCGATCTCGTTCGGGGCGAGCGTCAGGCCGGGCACAGCCGAGGCATTTCCGTCCAGGAAGTCGAACAGAAGGTCCCGGGCCGCCGCCTCGCGTCCGCTCCCTACCTGCACCTTGAACCACGGGATGGCCTGGGTGAAGCGGATTAGCTTCAGCACCGCGGGAAGGCCGGGGTAGAGCCCCCGCTCCCTCCACAGCTCCGCGATCAGGCCCTGCAGCCACGCAATGCGCCGTGGCCAGTCCTCGGTCTGGTCGCCGATCTCCTGCAAGGTCGTCGCCACTTCGAGGAAGCGCTCCACCAGTACCAGTGCGTCGTCGTCCGAAATGTGCCGCGTTCCATATTTGAAGTTGCGCGGGTTGTCCGGGAACAGGGCGATGCGGTGAAGGACTTCGGGCCGGTCCATGTACACGTGGTACGGGATTCGCATCCCCTCGTCCGGATAGTGTGAGGTCACGGCGCGCTGCCAGACGTACCCGCCCCAACGCTCCCGCGTCTCGCGGCTCACGTTCCGGTACACCAGCTCGGGGCCGACCGCCTTCACCCGGGAGAGACCCACCAGAACGTATCGCCGCTGCTCGTCGTCGCTGAATGGGTTGCTGTAGTTTGCATAGTAGAAGATTAAGCTCTTGCTCTCCTGGATCTCCTCGAAGTACCGACGCGCCTTTTCCCGCCGCAGCTCGTAGTTGAAGCCGCCGTTGGGCTGGCGTACGTCGTCTTCATACATCAGTTCATACGGCCAGATGCAGACCGTGGACGGCGGCATCTCCCATTCGACTCTGTCCTCATCGTGGAACCACTCCGGCGTGACGGCATACGCCGTGGTGGTCTCGGAACCGAAGGCGTTCACGCTGTACATACAGGGCGGAATAACGTCCTTGGTGCAGGTGCAGCCGCGATGGGCCTGCTCCCACGGCAGGTCCCGCTGCTCGGCGATCATCGTGCCCGGGTACGAATAGGGGCCGATGCAGTACGTGTTGGCCTCGGGCCGCGAGCAGATGCGCCCGTTCCATCCGTCCAGATGCCAGGCCACGCGGGCAGAAATGTGAACCATGCAACCAACTCCCACCCTTCCCGACCCAGGGTCGTCTTGCCACAGACATTTCCAGCCTGCGTCCGGAATTCCCTGCCTCAGTCCCGCCCCCCGAACCGCGCCTTCAGCCGCTCCACTTCGGCGGCCTCCAGGCGGCGGAACAGCGGCGGGATGAGCTGGAACCGCCTGCCCGGAGCCAGCGCAGACAGGTCGACGCACCGCTGCAGGGGGACCTTCCGTTCATCCGGCGTCAACTGCAGGGCGTCGAACACCCTCTGGGCGGTGAAGGGGAGGATCGGCTCCGCCGCAAGCGCGAAGATGCGGACCAGGTTCAGCGCGGTGCGCAGGACCATGGCCCCCGCCTCCCGGTCCTCCTTCACCAGGTTCCAGGGGGCCCGGTCCTCTAGGTAGCGGTTGCCCAGGGTCCAGAGCCGACGCATCGCCTGCACGGCCTTGCGGAACTCCACGCTCCGCAGGTGCGAACGGTACTCCCCGACGGCCGCGGCGCACTCCCGGGCCAGCGCCTGCTCCCGCTCCCCGGGCTCGCCGCCGGCCGGCACGTAGCTGTCAAGTCAAAG
>Ga0134100_1003031_pt1 | contig 11882 bp, 8 predicted proteins | sample 11_taG_2_FD_94444 | JGI IMG/M metagenome (GOLD analysis project Ga0134100, IMG submission 94444) | Switchgrass degrading microbial communities from high solid loading bioreactors in New Hampshire, USA - 11_42_5_180_A3 metaG | ecosystem: Engineered > Bioreactor > Semi-continuous > Anaerobic >...
ATTTTAAAAACTCCTTTAATATTTCAGGCTCCTGATGTATAGGACTGCCTATTAATACTTTCATAACTAATGAGCCATTGAGTCTTTTTACTTCTTCTTCTATTTTATTCTTTATATTTTCATCTTTGGCAACAAAGTATGCTTTTTTGTAATATTCGACAGCTAATTCATTTTTTTGCCGGAAATCATGTAGATATGCCATATTATAAAGCAAATCAAAACTTGCTTCATCTATAGCCAGCCCATCCATCAATACCTTTTCTGCTTCATCAAAATCTTCCTCCATCATTGCAATAACTGCCCTGATGGAATATATGTCTATATCATTTTTTACTATTTTTTCATATTCTACAATACCCTCTTTTGCTTCTGCCAGCATTCCGTTTTCAACTAAAGCCTGGATGCTTTCTTTAACTTCCTTTTTATATTTCTCAAATTCTTCATTATTAATTATTGATTCCTCAATACTATTAGCATTACTACCAGCTTTATTATTTTCGGATAATATTTTTTCCAGTTGATTTAATTCATCCACCATATCTTCTTCTTTTAATAATCTTTTTAGTTCATCCAGGCCCTGTTTTCCTATGTTATTTTCATTAAATACGGCTTCCATATACTTTTCAATCGCTAACAGCTTTTCTCCTTTTAACTCCAGAACTTTTGCCCATTCAATCATGGATAAAAAACTTCCGACGCCGAATTTAGATATTCCGTTACTGTATTCTCCTATATCCACAGCCTTTTGAAAACTCTTTATTGCTTCATCATATTTTTCCAGTTTGGTATAGCAAACTCCCAAATAGTAATAAATATCAGGCATATCCTTCATGACAACATCTTCAGATATACTCTCTATGAATATTGCTGCCTGCCCGTAATCCTTAAGCAACATAATACATTGAATCATTCTTATTAGTAGATCATTATGAAAGCTTCTTCTTACGCTATTGCACAATTCATGGGATTTAATAAAGTCATCCAGAGCTACTTCGTAATTTGCAGCTATCATCTCCATAACCCCTTTATTATACCAATTAAAGGGATCCTCCGGATTCCTCTGAATTTCCTCTTTTATGATATCCATATTTCTTCTGCTCTTATCTTTCTTCAGAAATACATTGGAATTATAACCATAATGATAAATTTTACAAATATCTTTATCTATCACTTCACCGGCATAACTTTGCCCGTCTATTTCCAACTGTTCGTGAATAGCTCCTTTATATCTAGGGTTATTGTTTTTATACAGTCTTACCATAGCGGCAGATACAACAAGGTTATTTTTGTCATACACGTTATATATTGGTATATTGTAGGCGGGATAATTGCTATTCCTTAAGAATTTTTCCAACTGTCCTCTGTTGCAGAAGATTCTTTCATCGGCATCCAGTATTAATATCCAGTCTCCGGTAGCATATTCCAATGATTTATTCCTTGCCTTGCTAAAGTCATCTTCCCATTCTTCTTCTAAAACTTTTACTCTACCATCATTTCCGTATTTTTCTTTTAGTAACTCTATTGTTTTATCTGTTGAGCCGGTATCAACAATTATAGCTTCGTCTACCACTTTTAATGCTCTTTCCAGACAATTTATTATATTTTCTTCTTCATTTCTTACTATCATACAGAGGCTTATCCACATACAATACCACCTTATCTTTCGTTATATTAATTCATATTGATTTAAATATTAGTTTCAATAACTTATATCGACATTTTTTTATTCTATCTTAGCTGTTTGACTCTCTATGCCGTTCATTTTCCTTACGGCTCCACAAATTTTATTTTCTTTAAAAATTCTTTTTCTTTTTCAGTAGTAAATGGCATATTCCATATTTCTTCATAGCTTTCTCTTAGAGTTTTTATCATGTAAGCATATTGTTTCTCACACCCGTCACACTGATATCTGATTATCTTATCACACATGGAAATCATGTATGACCATTCTGAATACCTTGCTCTATCAGTGATTTCAGGTACCTTTTTTGAAAGGTATTTTGTGCGCTCTTTATACATTGAGATATACTCATCCAATAAACTGGGGAAAAGTTTGTTTGATTGTATAAAACCTGTCATATTTCCATCATGCTTTCTAAAATAATACAATGGCGTTCCTTGAGCTACAACTGTATCGGCATTGGAAAAGACCTTATAAATCACATGTATATCATCTACAAGGACTCCTTCAGGAAACCTTATGTTATGAAATAAATTTTTTTTAAATAACTTTGTAGGAGGCGCAACATTATATTTTTCACGCTTTAACAGTTCGTCAAGGCCTTTGGCTTTATCCAATATCAACAATTCATCAAATATAAAATATGGCTCCAATCTGTCACCGAAGTCGTTGTAACTGCCACACATTGAGATATCTGCATTATACTCTGTGGCAAGGTTAAAAAGATGTTCAAGCATTTCCTCTTTGCAATAATCATCGTCATCCACTATTGTTATATACTCACATGAAGATTCATCAATAGCTATATTTCTACCTATTGATGCCCCTCTGTTTTTAGGAATATTAATAAACTTTATTCTTCGGTCTTTTTTTGCGTAGCTTTCACACAATTCTGCAGTATTATCCGTTGAACCGTTGTTAACTAATATAACTTCAAAATTAGAAAATGTCTGTGAAAGCACACTCTCCAATGCTTTTGGAAGATAATTTGCTCTATTGTAAGTCACAAGTGCAACACTTATTTTAGGAAAATTATTAGCCATGCCCCACTTTCCACTCCAATTTCGAATAATTTTTATCTAAAATACCTGTCGTAGTATAACACTGGTATACTCTGTTTGCTATTTTTGAATCTTTAATTCTTAGTTTGTTTTTAAACAGTCAGCAATAGCAGCCCATAAACGTTCAGGGAGTACTTCATTTCTATCAAAACTTAATTCTTTAACTAATGCCTTTCTTTTAGCAGCTAAATCGTCTCCCGATTCTAACAGGCGAACTGACAGGCTAAGCATTTCATCTATACTTTTTGCACAGTACACAATGGGTGTGTTATCATGTCCCTTTAATAAATACCGTCTTGGAGGTGCATAATTAGGAGTATCTAAAACAAGATGTATTACAGCATCACCAAACAGTGTATATTCTAAGCTTGAAACAGAATTATCCGTTATCACCACATCAGCGTTTACTAAAGCATCATGAAAACAATTGGAGTCAATTGAAATGAGCTTAACGTTTGTAGTTCCTTTAAACTTCAAATCAGATAAATCTGAGTCAGATAAAGCAACAGCTATTTCCAATCCCATCAATGCCAGCTTATCACTTTCATTAATAAGTTGCTGTATGTATGGTTCAATATAGCCGCAATCCATTACAGGAGTTTCACTGTCAAGTTTATATAAAGCTGATGGAATATATATAAGCTTTTTACGGGTTTTGCACTCATTATGATTTTCCATCTCATCTACATGATTTATCTCTTTTTTAGGAATTCCCAAAACAGTCAATTTATTAGCATTAATATCCCATGATATACAGGGTAACCTCTTCAAATAATCACCTTTTAGCATAATATAACTGACTCCGTGAATGTAAGCTCCCTTTAAGATACAATCATCAGGTATATCACGTATCCGTGAGATCTCCTTATATGAAAAACCATCCCAAATTGCAATATTAGTAGATATTAAATAGCTTGGCATACACTTTAGGTTGCTATGAATTGCTATTCCACAATATATTTGCTCCTTGTAGTTAAAGTGCTCAACTTCATATTTATCTTGTATGTATGCAGGTACTGCACCATAGAGTTGCCTTAATGTCTTGTTTTCTTCCTCTATATCTGATAAATAAAATCCTATCGTATTAGGTGAGGTTTTCTTAAGCAGCTTTTTTAACTTGATATCATTATCATTCCCTACGCTTTGGGGACATCTGGTTCCTATAAAAACCAGTATTTTCTCACGGGAAATTCCTAGAACTTCAGTAAGCTGCTTTATAATCGCATTAAAATGCATAGAGGCAACAACTATATAATCAAAATCAAGTCCGGCAATTTGGCTTGGAGGATAAACAATTTTTCCATTATACTCTTTATTGTGCAGACTTTGATTGTTATCAGAAAATCCTATTAATTCTACATCATCAGAAAGAATTTTCAGAAAATCACCAGATACTCTTCCGCATCCAAAAATAATAATTTTCATTCAGACCATCCTTCATAACATTATTTTACTATTTTAATAAATTAAAGCAGAACTAAGTATTTCTTTTATTGGCATAATAGGCTGTCACAAGAAAAGCGCCAAAACTATACGCTTCTTCCTGACATTTTTTATATTCAGGCATTTCTTTATCATATTTCTCCGGAATCTTTATAAAAGTTCTGTTGCACCACTCCTTCCAGGCAGACAATCGGTTTATGATACTGTCGGAATTTTCATCTGCATTATTCTTACAACAATAACTAATAACATAATGGTAAATAGCTTTTTCCAGCAAATATCTATTGTTTATAATATCCATAACCGCATGTTTGGATAAAACATATGAAAAATCTTCTCCGTTTATATAATCATTCCAAAAACCATCTAAATCAGGCTTTCTGGAAGGACTGTAAAGAGTATTATTATATGGAACACAGTCTTCCAGTCTGCTATGCCTTACATTAAGATATTGACGTATATTTTCAAACAATAATTCGCCTTTTTTTGTATTAATAAAAACAAGGGAAACTCCTTTATTATCGTTAAAATCAGGCATGCTTCGGTTAATCCCCCAATAATCTCCTAAAGTTATGTCTGCCGGACGGGAAACAGTAGCATATTTGCATTGGTAACATACCGGCCGTAGATCAATATTATCCAGGAAAATCTTACCGTATGGATCACAGGACAGCAAATTAGAATATGACCCATTATCAAAATCAATCATTAAAATAAGATCATTCCACCCTCTCATCTTGTGCCTGAAATTAATATTCTTTATCTTATCATTTGCTCTTATCTGTACATACTCTATATATTTTTTAAGCACTTCCGGGCTAGGTGCTCCATGGCAAACTAAATCACATGTAAAAAGATTATCGTATTGTGATCCGAGATATTTGTACAATCCTGCTATCTGGCAGGGCGTTCCCGTGTATAAAACAAGTTTGCCTTGTTTTAAAAAATGCTCTGTCTCTCTATACGAATTTCCTACATAGCTTTGTACATACTTTGAACCTCTCATCTTATTTCTTTCGTTGCTACTTGCAGCACTTGCCTGTATCACGTTAAAATTCTCATCATATGCTGCCCCATAAACAATTCCTCCATGAGCAATTATATAATCAGATAATGCGGTGAACATACCTCCGGAAGAACTTTTTTTTCTTACAGCGTCATCTTTATGTTTAATTGCATATACTTTAATATTTTCCAGCTTCGCTGTATTATTATATGCTTCGTCAAACATCTGACAAACGCTAACACATTTTCCACAGTCAATGCAGCGTTCAGTGTCAATGCTTGGATACCAAAAGCCTTTGTTATCACTTTTCATCCTGATACATCCCAGGCTGCAAGCTTGTACACATGCGTTGCAACCACAGCAATCAGACTCGTTGACTATATTTATATGCTTCATACTAAAATTCCTCCAAGTTTGAGGTTATCCCAAGAGCATTTCTTATAAAACTCATTGATTTACCCCTTTGCTTCTCTAAAAGCATATTAACAGTTTCATAATCAATGTTCAAATCAATATTAACTTCCTTAAATTCATCTACATTATGGACAAGCCTCCCTCTTAACCCTAACATATCCAGAAGGCCCGCAACTCTGCCGGGCGCTGATTGCGGCATGACAGATATAAAAGGTTTATTAAAATTTACAGAGAAAGCTGTTCCGTGAAATGAATCAGTAACAATAAAGCTTGAATTATAAATCAACTCAAGAAAGTCAACAGGGCCTGCGCCAATAAAAATTTCATCCAGATATTCTCTACTATCAGCTATGTCCCTAATCCTATACCAATTTGTTACATTATATATTCTTAAACCTTTTGCCCGTGCAATAGAACAGGCGATTTTAAATATGAGGGAATTCATAGACATATTGTATACTAATACATAGCGGTCTGATCTTTTCGTTATTCTTAATAATTTTACCCATTGTTCTTTATTTAGTAGCAATGTTGGGTCTAAAACACAATCAACTTCCCTTCCCGTTATGTCTTCTAATATCAGGGCGGCATTTTCCTCTCTGGTAGAAATGTGACTGAAAGAAGAGAGGTGTTGCTTCATTATAGCTGCTTCATCTGTATTAAACTTGTGGCCTCCGATGCTTGAAGCGTATGAAATTTTTTTTGCGCCTGGCAGAGCATAAGATGAAAAGAATACAGGATCCAATCCGGTAAGTTTTGGATTCCATATCTGGTCACTTCCACTGACATATACATCAAAAGGTTCCATCTCATTATTTATTAATTGCTCATATGTATATGGCTCTGTAAGGTTACCATATGTTTGCATAAAATCTTTAAACTTATGAATTCTTATTATAGGTTCAAATACCTTCGAGGGATTATTTCCCTTTGCCAACAAACTAAACATAGTATGTGAAATCTCTCGCCGTGCAATATCCTCGTTGCTCATAAAAATACTGCTAAAGGGTAGAGAACCATAAGTAGATGAGTAGTTAATTATTTTCGTAGCCGCAAATTTATTAAGGACATTTTTCAGTGCCACTGCCTGCAATGCAGCCCCATAGTTGTTTTCACCGTGTAAGGTAATGATTCCGATTTTCACTAACCATCCTCCATTGCCGTATATTTATAATCACCATTCAAAATTTTCAGTCACATACTTTTGCATAAACTCTTTTTCTTTTTCAGTAGTAAATGGCGAATTCCATATTTCTTCATGGTTTTCCCTTAGTCTTCTTATCATGTAAGCATACTGCTTTTCACACTCATCCAATCCATATTTGATTATCTTACCGCACATAGAAATCATATATGACCATTCTGAATACCTTACCCTATCTTTAATTTCCGGTATCTTTTTTGAAAGATACGCTGTTCGTTCATTAAATGCTGATAAGTATTCATCCAGAATTTTTGGAGACAGCTCATTCATATGATTGAAACTAGTCATATTTGAACTGTGCCTTACAAAAGTATAAAGTGGCTTTCCATGAAAGACTACGGTCTCTGCCTCAGCAAAAATTTTGTATATGACATGTATATCATCCACAAGTACATTTTCCTTAAACCGTATATCTTTAAACAATGCTCTTCTGAATAATTTAGTCGGCGGGGAAATGTTATACTTTTCCCTTTTCAACATCTCTTCAATACCTCTTACTTTATTTAAAACAAATAATTCATCTAAAATATACTTTGGTCTTCTTATTCCATTAAATTCATACCAACTGCCACATATAGATATATCTGCATTATACTTATTTGTTAGACCCCATAGAAATTCAAGCATCTCAGGCTCACAGTAATCATCGTCATCAACAATTGTTATATAGTCACATAGAGCTGCATCGATTCCTCTATTCTTACCGGCAGATGCTCCACGATTTTCAGCAATATTTATAACTCTAATTCTACTATCTTTCATAGAATATTCTTTACATAAAATATCACTTCCATCTGTAGACCCATTGTTTACCAGTATGAATTCAAAATTATCGTACGTTTGAGCTAAAATACTTTCTATTGAACGAGGTAAAAAGTCTTTTCTGTTATACGTAGACATAATTACACTTATTTCAGGCTTTTTTAAGTCCATGTAACAGCCCCCTGATATTAAGAATTGTAATCATTAACATTACTTTTATCAGTATTCATTATTTAATAAATTCTACTAACAAACTGAGAATCATTTAATCCATATCCTCTTAGCTGGTCCATTATTTCATTTGCAACGTGCCTTTGCTGATTTGTAACCACTACAAAAATGTTTTCTAATTCTTCCGGTGACATATCCTTTAACACACCAGGCAGTCTTACAGGCAAAGTATTAATAATACAATTGTTTTTAGTCCTGCTATTATCAAAAAAGCCTTTTACATTGTATCCGGCATTCTGCAATATACGCGCCGTACTTTCACCGTTATTTCCTGTGGGAAATATGAATATATCTTTATCCTCTTTTCCATGTACCAATCTGAGCGTCTCATTTACTACGTGTTCACAATACAAGCTAAGCCCTTTATATGCTCCATAATTATTGATATAGCAGTATAAATCCCGTCTATCAGGAATCTGATTCAGTGCACTGACAACATCTGAACTTTTTTCTATAATATCTGCCAATTCCTGAATCTGCTCACTGTTAAATGTATCACAACGGGTTGCAAATGAACCTAATAGCATATTTACCTTTGAATATATGAGCTCTTTCCTGAAGTCTTCATATTTTTTGCATTTTAAGAATCTCAATAAATTGAAAGACACGATAAGTTTGGATTTACTATGCAAATACGTTTTCTTTGAAGTTAAAGAACCATATGCTCTTGGCCTGTAGCAATAGAAAGGCTCTGTAAGCAGAGCAAATCTATCAGCACTACACATCATTCTTATAACCCATTCTTCATCTTCTGAAATACACCCTTCAGGAAACATAATGTTGTTTGACATTAAAAATTCACGTTTAACAATAAACCTCCATACCGTACATAAAAAATTAGGAATGCCAAGAAGGTACCGGGCCAAAGTTATTGAGTCTCCTGATATGAATATATCCGGGTCTAGTTTCACATCTTTACAAACGTAAGCACCTTTTTCGGGTAAAGAAATAAACTGTCCCAATAGCACAGTTGGAAATGACTTTTTAATATTTTCTGAAATATATGAGAAAACATTATCCAGATAATAATCATCACTGTCACAAAAATGTATATACTCGCCCTCTGCTTTTTTTAGACCTGCATTTCTGGCTCCTCCCGGAAGTGAATTCCCTTTAAGGTGAATAACTTTAATATTCTTGTATTTTGAAGCATATTCATCACATATCTCACCGCTTCTGTCTGTTGAGGCATCATTAACCAGTATTACCTCATAATCATTAAAATTTTGATTTAATATACTTTTTAGACATTCCTCTATGTAATTTTCCACATTATGCACGGGTATTACAATGCTTAACAGCGGCATTACATTCACCTCATAAAAAATATCTGCAATCAATAACCGTCTTATTGGGATATTCCCTGTTAATGTCCCTGAACTCCTCCCAGGCAGTAACAATTACAAGTACATCTGAGTCTTCACATATACTTGCCAGACTTTCACAATATTCAATATCATTAAAACCGTATGCTTTTTTAAACACATGATTCGCAATGGGATCATAAGCAAGAAGATTTCTATATCCCTTATTTAATAAAATCCTGATTATTTTAGCAGAAGAGCTGTCTCTTACATCGTCTGAACCCGGCTTAAATGATAACCCAAGTATTCCTATTTTGCTGGTCTTTTTTGCTACCCTTATAATCTTATCTGCCATAAACTCCGGCATAGTATCATTAACTTCAATGACTTTTTTAAGTATTCCGGGTTCATATCCCTTCGAAGTAGATTTTTCATACATTGCCAATGTATCCTTTGGTAGGCAATAACCTCCGTACCCGCAACCAGGATAAACATAGGACGTCATATTGCAACCATTCCAGCGTTTATCCAAATGCAATATCTTGAAAGCCTCTTTTATTTGAATATCTCCTATAGCATCGGCAACTATTGACATTTCATTTGAAAAACTTATTAGTGTTGCAAGAAGTGTATTTGATAAATACTTTATAAACTCACCGGTATTCAGAGTTACTGCAAAAAAAGGAGTATCAAAGCTACTATATAACGCTCTAAGCATATCTTCTCCTTTTTTATCAGAAACACCGCATACTATTCGGTCAGCATTTATCATATCATCCCAACATTTTCCTTCCCTTAAAAACTCAGGATTATTGGCAACACTAAACTTTTTCCCCGGCTCTAAGCCTTTTCCTTTCAAATACGGAATCACCCGTTCTGACGTTGTTGAAGGAGGAATTGTAGATTTTATAACCACAACGCGATATTTATCATCATTTAAAACTGCAGAAAACATATCTATTGCAGAATAAATATATTTTAAGTCTGCCTCACCGTTTTTCCCACAAGGTGTTCCTACACATAAAAATACGAAATCACTTTTTTCTACCGAACTTACTGCATCATCTGAAATAGAAAAATTTTTATCCAAATGCCGGATTAAAGCACTGTCAAGACCGGGTTCAGCAAATGGAAGCTTACCGGATTTTATTATGTCTGTTTTCTCACTATCTATATCAATACCATATACTCTATAATTTTTTTCAGCAAATGCCAATGCTGTAGTAAGGCCTACAAAACCAAGACCAAATACTGTGATTGTATATTTCATAACATCATCCATCCTTTGTTTTTCATACCAAGATATTATGATTTAAGCTTGATAGTATTACTTGTTATATATAAATGTAAATATACTTACGGTATAGCATAGCAAATCGTATCGAAGGGACCGTCGCCATAGTGCCTTATAAAAATTTTATACTCCGGTACAATCTCTTTTAATAATAATGGTATTTCCACTATATCAAGAGGTTTATGATATATACATATGGCAAGTTTAGGTTTATATTTTTTAATACTGGCTTCCGCCCCCTTAATTGCTTTCATCTCAGCGCCTTCTATATCCATTTTTATAAATGTTACCGGATTTCCATCCAAAAACTCATCAATTGATATTACTGGAATTTCTACATTTCCATCCTCATTTATCCTGCTTCCTGTTTTCTTGCCTGATTTAAACCGAAGTACTCCTTTTCTCTCCCAAAGGCCAAAGGGTATAAGTTCAATATCTTTGTTAGATGGAAATGTATTTGAAAATTCTATACGGTTATTTATATCCGGTTCAAAGGAATAGATTTTTTTATAGTTACCTCCTATCCATTTTAGAAATCCCATTGCAGTATCACCAGTATATGCGCCCGCGTCAATGAAAATTTCATCCTTTGAAAAAGAAATAATCTCCGGGTCAAAATACCTGGGCATATTACTTCTAAGGGGTATAAGATATTTAGGGTCTCCTGTTAAACAGTATTTTAATCTTTCAATAAAAGTTTGTTTTGAGTAATCATCAAAGAGAAAATTATATACTTCGCTAAACATCAGCTCATTCTCACAGATCAAATCGTAATAATTATAATAACCAGCGAATAAAAAAACATTATCATATATCTCTATTACATTTTTATGTAATTTATTCTCCTTTAGCTGTGCTAAGATCTCATTATAATTTGCAACAGACGCAATAATAATATAACCATCACTATAATCTTTCTTTAATTCATCAAAATTAATAACAGGAACACCATTTATCGTCATTCCATGTTTTTGGGGATCATTATCGCAAAATATTATTTTTACTGAAGACAATTTTCTAATAATATTTAAACATCCAACTCCAACTAACCCTGCTCCAAATATAATAATTTGTTTTCCTTCACCTGCTGCTGTTTCAAACGTTCTTTTTAAAGTGTGAAATTTTTCATCCATCACATTTTTTAAATTACCTATAGAAAATTCTTCTACCAATCATATTCCCCCCTCTCACATTCCTTTAGATATTTAACATACCTTTTAATCCCTTCTTCAATGTGAATTTTCGGTTCATATTGAAGAAGCTCTTTAGCCTTTGTAATATCAGGACACCGCCTGTTTGGATTATCTGTTAAATATTCCTTATCAGGATGAGTTTTATATACTATTTTCTTGTCATATTCAAAGAGCTCATAACCTATTTTCTTATACAACTCTGCTAACTGCAAAATTGTAAGTTCCGGCTTATCCGAGCCTATATTAAATACCTCAAATTTTCCGTAGAGAGCACATTTTATGTATCCCA
>Ga0134100_1003033_pt1 | contig 11875 bp, 10 predicted proteins | sample 11_taG_2_FD_94444 | JGI IMG/M metagenome (GOLD analysis project Ga0134100, IMG submission 94444) | Switchgrass degrading microbial communities from high solid loading bioreactors in New Hampshire, USA - 11_42_5_180_A3 metaG | ecosystem: Engineered > Bioreactor > Semi-continuous > Anaerobic >...
AACTCATTTCTTCTCTGAGAGGAATCAAAGTTCCATGAGATTTCAGGGATTTGCGGAAGAACTCAGAGAGGTGAATCAATAAACGCCTTGCGCGATTGGGGCTGGTACGGCTGGTGGCAATAATCGTGTTCAAAACATTAAAGAGAAAATGGGGATTAATTTGGGCTTGCAGGGCATTGAGTTGAGCTTCTGCCGCCAGCTTGGCCTGATGGTCAAGCTCGCCCATTTCAATCTGAATCCCTAAAAGCTCTCCCATACCGATGGCAAGCCGAATGAGATCCGGCGACAGCTGCCCGGCTTTTGTTTCATACAGTTTAATAGTCCCCACGACTTTTCCCTTGCACTTTAAAGGTACGATAACAGCCGCAGCTAAAGGACAATCACAAACATTTTGACGAGGGCAATTCAGCTCCTTTTGGGTCCTTACAATTTTATATACCCCAGATTCAATTACCTCCCGGGTGGCCCGGGTAAGAATCTTATCACCTGGATGATGATGTTCACACCCAACACCAATATAAGCTAATTGTCTTTCCCTATCTGTAATGGAGACCGCTGCTACCTCACCAATGGATTGGATGATTTTCGCAATGGATTCTGCATTTTGCTCATTTAACCCCCGCCGTAAATAGGGAAGAGTCTCGTTGGCTATTTTGAAGCTAAGCTCGGCATTGCGCTCAGTGGCTTGACGAGCCGACTTTTTATATTCCTGGTCCAATTTATACATGAAAAATAAGGTATTGGCTATCAAGAAGAAATAAAGGAGTTTAATTTCTCCCGTAGTCACAACCAGAAATAGCTCCAGAACCAAAACGCAAATTGTTGCCCAGACCATCTATCATCCCTCATAACCTTAAGAATGTATATAGAATTACTTCGACAGTTAGTCCGGTACTCCTGTAACTCATTTGAGGATTTCCATAAGTTTTTCCTTACCTTGTTCGGAGCCTACAACCAATAAAATATCTCCTTCCTCCAAAACAAACTCCGCCCCGGGGGAGAACTGTTCAATGCCTCCTCTTACTACCGCTACTACTGTAAGTCCTGTTCTCTCCCTCAGCTTCAAAGCACTTAAGGATTTGCCTATGGCATTTGATCCTTTAAAGACTTCAATCTCCGCCACATCCATCCAACGGCTGGCAAGACGATCCGTATAATTGATGATTTTCGTGAGATGGTTATCAATCTTCTGATCGATTTCCCTTCTCTGCTCCATTAACTTTTTCAACTCATCAAAATAAACCTGAATTTCTTGTTTTTGGTCAAAACCTCTCATGAATTTTTCCGCCATGCTTTTAGACAGGACAGTGATTCCCACTCCTTGACTAACCATGACTACGCCCATGGTTTGCAGAATGGCGATTGAACGGCGGATGGTTTCAGGGGAGACATTATAGCGTCCTGCCAAAGTGGAGCGACCATGGATTTTTTCCCCTTCTTTATACTCACCCATGACGATGGAATGAGCAATATCTAAAGCTATTTCCTGATAGCGCGCATTATGTTCCATAAATTTCTCTCCTTGATCTATCTACCTTATTCTACATTCTACTTAAAGGGATTTACCATATATTATAATTTGTTTTGGCCTTTTACGGTATTTGCATACAAAATACTTTTTCGAAAGATAAGTTGACTACTTCCAACCTATATGATACTATTAAGTTGTTAGTTGTGCAACTTCCTCTATCCATATGGGCAAACTAAGGATTCCTTGGAAGAATTGCACTATATGGGAACCAAAGGGTCCTCTTTTCTTTGATCCTTTTACTTGTTCTATTTTGGATAATTCGTTTTCTTAAAATCAGTTTCATTTTCGAAAGGAGGTCACCCAAGATGGCAGTAGAAATTCTCCAGCATAACCCGAAGCAAATCTCCATAGAGAGAGCTTTGGAACTTAAGCAAAAAGCACAAGCCTATCTCAAACACAGGGAAAGTATTCCCAGTGGCTTGGACTTAACCGAAGAGTATGAACATAACCGTGATCTTATCTTGGAAAAGCTGAATGCTGATCTAGCTGACTGGCAGGATTGGAAGTGGCAGCTTAAGCACCGGATTCATGACAGTGAGACGCTGAACAAGCTTCTTCCTTTGACTCCGCAGCAAAGACATACACTGGACGAAGTGGGAAAGGTCTATCGCTGGTCGGTCTCCCCCTATTACTTGAGCTTAATCAGTCAAGCTGATCCTCAAGATCCCATTTGGTTACAAAGTTTACCTTCCATCCAAGAGATTTTGGATGATAGTGGTGAAGTTGATCCTATGGGCGAAGAATATACAAACCCTGCTCCCTGTGTTACTCGCCGCTATCCGGATCGCCTGATTATCAATGTCACCAATATGTGCGCCATGTATTGCCGGCATTGTCAACGTCGCCGCAACATTGGGGAAATCGATCTCCATCAAACCCGCGCCAACATAGAAGCGGCTTTGGATTATGTACGTTCTAACCCTGAAATCCGGGATGTTTTAATTACCGGCGGCGATGCCCTTCTCCTCAATGACCAAACCCTGGATTGGTTATTAGGCGAGTTGCATGAAATCAAACATGTGGAGATTAAGCGCATCGGCACAAGAGTACCCGTTACTTTACCTATGCGTATTACCGATGAGCTCTGTGCCATTTTAGAGAAATATCCCCCTATTTACATCAATACCCAATTCAATCATCCCAAAGAAGTTACCGCCGAAGCTAAGAAAGCTGCCGATAAATTGATTAAAGCCGGAGTTGTTCTTGGCAATCAGGCGGTCCTCCTCAAAGGAATCAACGACCAGCCCAATATCATGAAACGTCTTAACCAAGAGCTCCTGAAAATTCGCGTTCGCCCTTATTACATTTTCCATGCGAAAAATGTTAAAGGCACCAGCCATTTTATTCCCAGCATCCAAGCCGGCTTAAAGATTATGGAAAACCTCCGGGGCTATACCTCTGGTTTAGCCGTTCCCACCTATATTATTAATGCCCCTGGAGGAGGCGGTAAAACGCCTATTTTACCACAGTATTTAATCTCTCTGAACGAAGAAGAAGCGGTTTTGAGAACCTGGGAAGGCAAAATTATTCATTACCCTAATCACTGATATTGAGGATTTTATTTTCTTCTCTCTCATATATTTTTCCCCGACTAGCCCCTTTCCTCATAAGAAAGCAAGGTTAGTCATTTTTTTGTGCTTTTATTCCTTGCCAGGTTCCCCTTCTTTCTAATTCCATATCGATGGCATTCAGAATCTCCCATTTTTTAAGACTCCACAAAGGGGCCAGCAAATCCTTTCGGGGTGCGTCCCCGGTTAAACGGTGAATGACCATATGGCTTGGAAGGATTTCGATGGTATCACAAACCAATTGGACATACTCCTCTTGGGTAAGCAGAGGAAAAGGATTTTCCTCATAAAGCTTACCCAGCGGTGTTCCTCGCAGCACATGCAAGAGATGTATTTTTAAACCTTGTAAATCAAGTTGGGCCACGGCCTGGGCTGAGCTGAATATATCCTCCCTGCTCTCTCCGGGAAGCCCATAAATCAGATGAGCGCAGACCCGAATATTTCTTTGCCGCAGCTTCTTTAGCCCTTCAAGAAAAACTTCATAAGTATGTCCTCGCCCCACCCATTCCATCGTCCGGTCATGAATGCTTTGCAAGCCCAGCTCCACCCAAAGATAAGTTCTCTCATTAAGTTCCGCCAGATAATCCAAGATATCCTCAGGCAAACAGTCGGGCCTTGTAGCAATGGATAAACCCACCACTCCTTCCTCAGCTAAAGCTTGCTCATAAACCTCTTGCAGCCGCTTAAGGGGAGCATAGGTATTGGTATAGGCCTGAAAATAGGCCAAATATTTGGCACCGGACCATTTGCGACTCATTATCTCTTTTATTTCCCGGAATTGCTCCGGAATGGATTTCTGAGCCGAACCAGCAAAATCACCGGATCCTCTGGCACTGCAATATATACATCCACCTGTGCCAAGGCGTCCATCGCGATTGGGACAAGTAAAGCCGGCATCAAGAGAGATTTTAAAAACCTTTTCCCCGAAAATCTCCCGCAAATGCTGGTTTAAGGTATAGTAACGTTTCTCGCCGTTTTGCCAATTGAATTTAGGTTTAGCCTCTTGAATTTGACTCAACTTGGTATTGCCTCCAATTTCTGTTTAAAAGGAAATAATTTATAACGCCTCTAAAGCTAATAGTCTCTCTTTATATTCCAGGCCTCCGGCATACCCCACAAGATCTCCATTCTTGCCCACTACCCGATGGCAGGGAATAATTATCCCTATGGGGTTCTTATTATTGGCCATGCCCACAGCCCGTTGACCCTTAGGATTGCCGATTCTTTTCGCAATTTCACTGTAGCTGCGTGTTTCACCATAAGGTATTTGTCTTAATTCTTCCCATACTTTGAGTTGAAAATCCGTACCCCTTGGATTTAAGGTAAGGGTAAACTCCTTCCTGCTTCCGTTAAAATACTCTGCCAGTTGGTTCATGACGTTTTGATTAGGCAAATCCCTGGGTAGAATCAAAGCCTGAGATCCATGCTTCTGCGCCCACTTGCGAAGCTCTGCTTCGTTCTTTGCTCCCAGACCCAAACCTACCCAACATAATCCTTTGGGCGAAGTTGCGGTGGTAACCTCCCAAATAAAATCTCCTTGTTTAAATTTACGGGTTGAAAAAGCAAGGACTTCTTTTTTCAACAGCTCGGCAATAGGAAACTGATAATACTTTCCCTCAAGGTAAATCTCAGCTAAACTCTTATCCTGAGCCAGTCTGGTAGCTAACCTTGCTTCAATCTCCCAACTTTCTTTTTTTGCCGGATAATCCTTCATTAAAGTTACTATCCATACTGCCAATCCCCGCAAATCAGGATTCTCAGCCTCCAGAAAAGGACGAACCTTCTCCCAAAGAGGTTCCACAATTTCCGGTGCGTTGATGGCCAGATTCAGCAACCCCCAGAGAACTCCTGCCTGAAGATTTTCATCATCCAATAGGTTGGCATACATCCAATTAAAATGACCACATTCTTTCGGATTATATGCCATAATACTGCCAATAGCTTCAGCAGCGTTCCAGGCGTTACCACCGGATTCCTCATTCAAAGACCAAAAATAACGGCGCACCAATTCTACGGAAGCATCTTTCTTATGCTTTTCTTCAAAAGCTGCGGCAATTCCTAAAGCTTCCACCCTGGGCCAAAAAAGCTGCCCATCTTTCAAATAGAGTTTATTCATTAAAAGACGCAAAGTCTTTTTATTACCCCACTCTAATTCTTTTAATGCTTGCCAATCCCTATTAAGCAATATGTTATCCAGCCTTTCCATTTCCCACCCTCCTTTTTAATTATCTTCCACCAAAAAGCAAGTTTTTTCAATAGCAAAAGACAAAGCTAGTGGTTTTCCACTAGCTTTGGCAATCATTCTTTATATCTTTACCTTATAATATACTTATCTATATACTTGTCTATATACTTGCTTTAATCTGTGTAACTGACCTAATCTTTTATTTCTTTAATCTTCTCCCAATAAGCGGACTCCACTAATACTTCTCCGCCAATGCCGAAGTTGCTGTATTCATGTTCATTCAGAACCACTGTAAAGGAGGCCATTGGTAAACCTGTTGCCAGAGAAGCTGCTTGGGACATTCCATGAATTAAACTCCGTTTTTGGTCCATAGTAAGTATGGGACCGTCAAAATGAATTACGGGCACTACTTTCCACCTCCCAAATTTAATCCTACATTTATTAAACTAACCGAATTACTGCAGAAACATGTACAGAGTAAGAAGGAAATTTTCTCAGCCATGGAGAATAAAAGAGAATAAATTAATAAAATGGAATTACAGGCCATGGAGGTCTTGCTTATGCGGTATCTCTTTGGCCTTTTTCACATTAGCCAAAATCCTTTGACCGCTTGGTAATTATGTATTTTGCTTATGGACTGGCGATTTAAGATTTGTAAAGGAGGAATAGTCCCATGTGTGAAGCTAATGCTTATTTAAAAGATGGGGAAGAAGAAGTATTATTCATGGAAGCAGTTGATATTATTGAACCCCACGAAGAAGGGTTGAAGCTTGTGGATATTTACGGCAAGCAAAAATTCATTCAGGCCAAAATTAAGGACATGAATTTGCTCAATCATCGCATTGTGCTGGAGAAAGGTTGATAACAGATGAACATTGAACTAAAGCCCATAGGTACAATCCATACTCCCTATCTGCCAACACTCCCCATTCCCGAGCAACCAATAGCCAATGCAGCGGGGGAATTTTGGATCACACTTAAACCTGAGTATGTGGAAGGCTTAAGCAAGCTTGAGAGCTTTCGCTATCTCACTCTTATCTATTACTTAGATCAAGTGGCTGAAACCCATTTAAAGGTCAACCCCAGTCTTGCTCCCGAACTGGAAGTGGGCATATTTGCCAGCCGCTCTCAGCACCGCCCCAATCCTATTGGCTTAAGTGTGGTGGAACTGAAAGGTATCGAAGGCAATGAAATCCTCATTTCCGGTGTGGACGTATATAATGGAACACCGCTACTGGATATTAAGCCCTATAGCAAATCCCTTGACTCAAAACCGGAAGCCAATGATGGGTGGTTGGATAGTTTACCGGACAAAGATCATCGCCTGGCTCATTTATTAGGGTTGCCTCATGACCACGCCCATGATCATGACCATCACTCACACGATCATTCCCACGGTCACTCCCATGTTCATTCTCATGTGCACTCCCATGTTCACTCACATGAGCACCCCCATGATCATGCCCATGAGCACACCAATGAACATACCCATGAGCACTCTCACGAACACACTCATGAGCACTCTCACGAACACACTCATGAGCACTCCCACGAGCACTCTCATGAGCACCCTCATGATCATTCTCATAACCACTCCCACGATCACTAAACATGAAAAAGGAGTCAAAGCCATGGAATATTGTTCGAGGCCTTGACTCCTCTTTGTTATATATAAGGATTACTCATATAAGGATTACTCATGGATTGATTTCTTTGGATTAACTGGAAATCGACTTCATTAATGAATCGACTTTTCTTGCCCGGGAACAGTAGACGGTGTAGGGTTAGAATTGGTAAATTGCGGGTTATTCCGTTGATTGTCTTGATACCCAGGACCCATTTCTCTTTCCCCATCTGGACGTGAATCTTTGCCATAGCCGGCTGGGCCGCCATATTTTTCATTGGGGTTTTCTTCATATTGAATTCCATGGCCTTGATTCCAAGGTCCGCGGGCATCTCCCTGACCCGTTGAAAGATTCATATATTTCTTGGAGAATTCAGAATCACGGAAGTTGGCATCCACATACTTACCTTTAATGGTATCGATGGCTTGCATAAACGAGAAGTTATGAGCCTCTTCCCGACTAAGTAAGAAACGCACCATATCCTTAACGCCAGGGTCATCTGTTTGTTGCAGCAGGCGTTCATAAATTAGTTTTGCCCGCAGCTCTGCCGTAGCATTGGAAGCAAGGTCGCAATACAAATCCCCGGTAGTTTCCACATAACTTGCGTTCCAAGGAATTCCCATGGAGTTAGTTAAAGCCGGGCCACCATTTAATATGGCCATATGAATAGCCGGGAAATCTCTGGATACCTTATCTGTAGGGCCTAAAAGCATGGCGATGCATTCCCCGACCATTTCAAAATGGCTCAATTCCTCCGCAGCAATATCTTGAAGCATATCCCGAATTTTGGGATCGTTACAAGCCACAGCCTGAGTAAAATACTGCATGGCAGCTTTTAACTCACCATGAGGGCCACCAAACTGTTCAAGCAAAAGGTTGGCAAAGCGTGGATCGGGACGATCGACCCGCACAGTGTACTCCATATCTTTGATATGTTTAAACATCAGGAAACCTCCTTTTTGACAAAGCTATGATGCCATTAATATTCTCCAAGCTCAGGAAAGTATGCATTTTTAAAGGAAAAGTCTTTGTTCTTTATCAAATTTTACATTTACAATCTCGCGAATTCCTTCTACTGATTGGGATGACTGCTCTGCCAGTTTGCGGATCTCTTCCGCCACAACGGAAAAACCTCGACCTGCTTCCCCTGCCCTTGCCGCTTCGATAAAAATTAGACTTCCTGCTCGAGTTTTTCCTTGTGTTTTGCCAGGGCATATGGTATTTTTATCTATAAGGTATTCGAGGTTTAAGGCGCTCGATGGGGATTCACGGGAGAATCCTTTGAGTGTCTTTTTCGTTTTAACACTTAAGTTGAAACACCGTATTAGGGGAGGATAAAAGGATGGATTTTTTCGGTAAAAATGTTTTTAATGATGCGGTTATGCGCGAGAGGCTGCCTAAGAGCACTTATAAAGCACTACTCAAGACCATCAATGAAGGTCTTCCTCTCCAACTGGAAGTGGCTGAAGTCGTAGCCAGCGCCATGAAAGATTGGGCTATTGAAAACGGGGCTACTCATTATACCCATTGGTTTCAACCAATGACCGGTTATACTGCAGAAAAACACGATTCTTTTATCTCACCCACCAATGACGGCAAAGTAATCATGGAGTTTTCCGGCAAAGAACTGATTAAAGGCGAACCAGATGCCTCTTCTTTCCCTAATGGTGGTATTCGCTCAACATTTGAAGCCAGGGGGTATACAGCTTGGGATTGCACTTCTCCCGCCTTTTTGCGGGAAGACGCCGGCAAAGTCATCCTCTGTATTCCTACTGCTTTTTGTTCCTATACCGGTGAGGCATTGGACAAAAAAACCCCTCTTTTGCGCTCTATGGAAGCTATCTCCAAACAAGCCTTGCGCATTCTCCGTTTATTTGGCAATACTACAGCCAAGCGAGTTACCCCAACCGTCGGCGCCGAGCAAGAATTTTTCCTAATCGAGAAAAAATACCATCAAAAGCGTCTTGATCTGATGCTGACAGGGCGGACTCTCTTTGGTGTTCTTCCTCCCAAAGGCCAAGAGATGGAAGACCATTATTTTGGTATCATCAATGAACGAGTAGCAGCCTTTATGCAGGAAGTCAATGTAGAGCTTTGGAAATTAGGGGTGGCGGTCAAAACACAACATAAAGAAGTTGCTCCCGGCCAATACGAAATCGCTCCTCTCTTTACCAGCGCCAATATTGCCACAGACCATAACCAAATCATTATGGATACTTTGCATAAAGTAGCCAATCGTCATGGTTTAGCCTGTTTGTTGCACGAAAAGCCTTTTGCCGGTGTTAATGGTTCCGGCAAGCACAACAACTGGTCTTTATGCACTGATGAAGGGGTTAATTTATTGGAGCCCGGGAACACTCCCCATGAAAACGCTCAATTCTTGACCTTTATTTGTGCTGTTATCAAAGCCGTGGATGAGTATGCGCCCCTTCTGCGGGCCTCCGCCGCCAATCCCGGTAACGATCACCGTTTAGGAGCCCATGAAGCGCCTCCTGCCATTATCTCCATTTATCTGGGAGATCAATTATCTGATATTATTGAGCAGTTAAAGAGCGGTAAACCCAATACCTCCAAAAAAGGCGGTCAAATGGCCATAGGGGTATCTACTCTTCCTACTTTGCCTAAGGACTCAACGGATCGCAACCGGACTTCTCCTTTTGCTTTCACAGGCAATAAGTTTGAATTCCGCATGGTTCCATCTTCCCTTTCCATTGCCGGTCCCAACGTGGTGATCAACACCATCGTGGCTGAGTCTCTCTCCCAAATGGCTGATCGTTTAGAACAAGCAGAGGATTTTACGGAAGAGCTTCATAATATTCTGCAAGAGATTGCCATAAAGCACTCGCGCATTATCTTTGACGGCAACGGCTATTCGGAAGAATGGGTCAAAGAAGCGGAAAGAAGAGGTCTACCTAACATCACTTCCTCAGTAGAAGCCATCTCTGCTTTGATCGATGACAAAGCCATCAAGTTGTTCAGCAAACATAAGGTATTTAACGCCACAGAACTCCACTCCCGCTATGAAATATATCTGGAACAATACTCCAAAACCATCAATATCGAAGCTCTGACCATGATCGATATGGCCAAACGTCAAATTCTCCCTGCTGTAGTACGCTATTCCACAGAATTGGCCAACTCCATCAATACCATTCTCCAGGCTGACCCCCAAGCAGATGTTACCGCCCAAAGAGATTTGCTGGCGGAAATCTCGCCTCTTCTCAGAGAATTGAACCTTAAGATCAAGGCTCTCCAGGATACCACTACCACAGCCAAGGGTCTCCATGGCGATGCTTATAAGCAAGGTCTTTACTATCGCGATTATGTTTTTGAAGCCATGAATGAGTTACGGCAGGTAGTAGACCAGTTAGAAGTGCTCATCGATTACGAAATGTGGCCTTTCCCTTCCTACACCAAAATGCTCTTCCGTTTGCAATAAGCTATAGATAGAAAATGCTCTTGCTCACAGTCCTAGCAAGAGCATTTTTATTTGGCTTTTCTTAATTATATTGTTAGCTTTATTCTCTCTTTTCCTTTATTCTCACTTTTAAAGTATCTGTCTTAAATTCAGTCTTGCATCCGATTTTATACCCTATATAATGACTTACACCTTGGTACACTCTGGATATGCTCATATCTAAGCCTCAAAAAGGTCACTATATGGTATAATAAATAAATTAGGTTCTCAATATTTACATTTATTTGCGAGGTAAAGTATGGGATCTCAAATATTCATTGTCCAGATTGATTTTGTGGATCGCCCTGGTCTTGGTTACGATATTTTTCAGTGTTTTGAAGAACATCAGGCTGACAAAATCGTAATGGAAGTTACCCACGGTCAACAGATGATGATTAAATTCCGTTCTTCCGGCCTGGAGAACGCCAAACGTCTTTTGCAAGACCTTCACAAGATTAAAGGTGTCGTATATGTCAGCTTAGCTGACTACATGCCTTATGAAAAACGGGAACATGAACTAAAAACTATTCTTAACCTTGTAAGTGAGGGAATCATCGCTATCAATACCAACCATGAAATAACCCACATTAACAAGGTGGCAGCCCAGATCTTCCATACAACTCCCGAGAAGGCGCTCCACCAGAAGGCTGAACTTTTGTCTGAGACTGATGCACCCATTGTTGAAACCATAAAAACCGGGCAGCCCTATAGCTTGAAAGAACGCAAAATTAAAAGAAACGGAAAAACCATTCATTTCATGACTACCGGCGTTCCCATTCTCGATGAAAAGAAACAAATCATCGGCGGAGTTATGACCATTAAAGATTTCCGGCAAGTAGAAGAGCTCCTCTCTAAAGTGAATCCCAAACAAAAAGAGATTACTTTTGAGGATATTATTCACGAAAGTCAAATTATGGTGGAGCTCATAAAAACAGCTCAAACTGTGGCCAGAGGCGCCTCCACTATCCTTATCCGCGGGGAAAGCGGTACAGGTAAAGAATTATTTGCCCGGGCAATCCATGCAGAAAGTCCCCGTTCCCAGAAGCCTTTTATCCCCATAAACTGTGCAGCCATACCGGATACACTCCTGGAAAGTGAGCTATTCGGTTATGAAGAAGGATCTTTTACAGGTGCCAGTAAAGGCGGCAAAAAAGGGTTGTTTGAGCAAGCTCATGGGGGAACATTATTTCTCGATGAAATCGGGGAAATATCTCCCCAGGTTCAGGTCCGTTTGCTTAGAGTTTTGCAGGAAGGAACCGTGCGACGAATTGGAAGTTCAAAAGAAGTCCCCGTGGATGTACGGATTATCGCTGCTACTCACCGCAATCTGGAAGAGCTTATTGCCAAAAATGAATTTCGGGAAGACCTTTACTATCGTCTGAATGTGATCCCTCTTTTCATACCTCCTTTACGGGAAAGGCCGGAAGATATTCCTTTAATCGCCCAATCCTTAACCCGCGCCATAGCGCAAAAGTTGGGAAAACCTGAAATATATCTGACAAAAGAAAG
>Ga0134100_1003037_pt1 | contig 11864 bp, 9 predicted proteins | sample 11_taG_2_FD_94444 | JGI IMG/M metagenome (GOLD analysis project Ga0134100, IMG submission 94444) | Switchgrass degrading microbial communities from high solid loading bioreactors in New Hampshire, USA - 11_42_5_180_A3 metaG | ecosystem: Engineered > Bioreactor > Semi-continuous > Anaerobic >...
ACAATCACCACATTCCCCAGAAAGCCCTGGGACATGTCCCGCCCATCGAGGCCATGAAAAGATGGTACAAAGAAAAACCGGAACTTTTCATAAAAGTGCCACGCAATCGTCCGGGACCTGACACATAGGGCGGTTTTTTCTCGACCACCAGGAACACGTTTCAATCCACGCCCGGCTTTTCAGCCGGGCGAAGCAGGATATCAACAACCTGTTGCAGTTTGAGCACCTGTTTCAATCCACGCCCGGCTTTTCAGCCGGGCGAAGCACGGATAGCGCAGAGAGGGCAAAGAAGGTGTTTTTTGCAGTTTCAATCCACGCCCGGCTTTTCAGCCGGGCGAAGCTCGGTGGTCGCCCTGCAGAAGGCGGCGGCGGAAACCCTGTTTCAATCCACGCCCGGCTTTTCAGCCGGGCGAAGCAAGTACGGCAAATGACGTTTGACGCCCCATAGTAGTTTCAATCCACGCCCGGCTTTTCAGCCGGGCGAAGCAACCGCAGGCGGTGCACCTGCCGGGTCATCTCCAAGTTTCAATCCACGCCCGGCTTTTCAGCCGGGCGAAGCCTGCTGAGACCGAGGCGTCAAGGAGGACGCCCACGTTTCAATCCACGCCCGGCTTTTCAGCCGGGCGAAGCGCCGCCTTCACCTGGGCGGCCGCCTCCGCCTGCGCAGTTTCAATCCACGCCCGGCTTTTCAGCCGGGCGAAGCCGCCGCCCGGTGTCAGGGTCGTAGTACCAGGACCGTTTCAATCCACGCCCGGCTTTTCAGCCGGGCGAAGCGCAGGCATAGGCCGCCTGTGCGCCGACGATTACACGTTTCAATCCACGCCCGGCTTTTCAGCCGGGCGAAGCACCGGAATCAACCGTAGCCGAGCGATAGGCGAGATGTTTCAATCCACGCCCGGCTTTTCAGCCGGGCGAAGCGAAGTTCATCAGAACAACCCCGCTTTACCGGCCATGTTTCAATCCACGCCCGGCTTTTCAGCCGGGCGAAGCTGCCCCCATCATTTAAGCCATCATCGGCGTTGACCTTGTTTCAATCCACGCCCGGCTTTTCAGCCGGGCGAAGCTGAGGATGCGCTGCTTCACGGCCGCTCAGACGGCTGTTTCAATCCACGCCCGGCTTTTCAGCCGGGCGAAGCTCGAGCGCAGCCGGCGCATCGCCTGCCCCTCTTGCTGGTTTCAATCCACGCCCGGCTTTTCAGCCGGGCGAAGCCAGGCATAGGCTGCCTGTGCGCCGACCATTACCCGTTTCAATCCACGCCCGGCTTTTCAGCCGGGCGAAGCAGTAATACTGCGACGGAAAAACGTGGGGACAACGCGTTTCAATCCACGCCCGGCTTTTCAGCCGGGCGAAGCGCAATCTGCCGGGCGCTGAGGGGGTCGGCGAACGTGTTTCAATCCACGCCCGGCTTTTCAGCCGGGCGAAGCCAGGTCGACCTGGGCATTGACGCCGACCGAGTCGGGTTTCAATCCACGCCCGGCTTTTCAGCCGGGCGAAGCTGGCAATCAGGCCGACATGCTGGCCGATGACATTGTTTCAATCCACGCCCGGCTTTTCAGCCGGGCGAAGCCGGCGTAATCCGGTGTGAGGTCGAGCCCGGCGATGTTTCAATCCACGCCCGGCTTTTCAGCCGGGCGAAGCCCGATCATCCTTTGGAACTTGGGCGTCGAGTGGCTGTTTCAATCCACGCCCGGCTTTTCAGCCGGGCGAAGCTCAGCGAATGCCGGACCAAGCTGCACGAGTTGGGAGTTTCAATCCACGCCCGGCTTTTCAGCCGGGCGAAGCCGTAGGCCACGTTGACGCCCAGCACCGCCACCGTCTCGTTTCAATCCACGCCCGGCTTTTCAGCCGGGCGAAGCCTGACGCCGGACCAATCCTCGACCACGTCGACCAGGTTTCAATCCACGCCCGGCTTTTCAGCCGGGCGAAGCCTCCTTCAAGAGCTTGTCCAACTCGAACAGGCCTGTTTCAATCCACGCCCGGCTTTTCAGCCGGGCGAAGCCACCAACACCACCGAGAGTCTCGGACAGTTTTTCCTGTTTCAATCCACGCCCGGCTTTTCAGCCGGGCGAAGCGCTCAACGCGCCAGCCATCACGGCGCTGGTCGGCGACCGGTTTCAATCCACGCCCGGCTTTTCAGCCGGGCGAAGCATATTGCCGCTGCTGTTGGGTGGGATGGAACAAGAGTTTCAATCCACGCCCGGCTTTTCAGCCGGGCGAAGCACTTCAGGTTCACGCCAAGGACCGCCACGGTCTCGTTTCAATCCACGCCCGGCTTTTCAGCCGGGCGAAGCGCCGCACTCAAAGCGCTTGCCGAATCTGTCCGCGCCGAGTTTCAATCCACGCCCGGCTTTTCAGCCGGGCGAAGCACGGAAACCGGCTGGACGATGGCGATGGCGTGTGCAGTTTCAATCCACGCCCGGCTTTTCAGCCGGGCGAAGCATTTGGTTTGCGGTATGCGTGTGCGCATCTATTGCGGTTTCAATCCACGCCCGGCTTTTCAGCCGGGCGAAGCCACACGTTGTTGGCCACAGCGGTTAGTTCGGTGCTGTTTCAATCCACGCCCGGCTTTTCAGCCGGGCGAAGCCCGCTGGTTCCCGCCGCGGTTGCGGCAGGCTCTTGTTTCAATCCACGCCCGGCTTTTCAGCCGGGCGAAGCGTGGTGTTGCCGAACTCATCGGTCTTGATGTACGAGTTTCAATCCACGCCCGGCTTTTCAGCCGGGCGAAGCCTCTTCTGCGCTCTTTGCCTCGCTCAACACGCGCTGGTTTCAATCCACGCCCGGCTTTTCAGCCGGGCGAAGCATCGGCACCATGTCAGCCTCGAGCATCTCGATGCTGTTTCAATCCACGCCCGGCTTTTCAGCCGGGCGAAGCGGATGCCGGAGATGGCGGTCGATTCCTGGTTACGCGTTTCAATCCACGCCCGGCTTTTCAGCCGGGCGAAGCCACCGGCTCGATCGTGAAACTGCGCCCTGCAACCTGTTTCAATCCACGCCCGGCTTTTCAGCCGGGCGAAGCCATCGGCCGTGCCGGCGGAGCGATTCGATCTGCGATGTTTCAATCCACGCCCGGCTTTTCAGCCGGGCGAAGCGCTGCAACAGCCGTTCTTCCAGGCTAGACCGCTCCTGTTTCAATCCACGCCCGGCTTTTCAGCCGGGCGAAGCTATCTGAAAGCGGCGAAGAAGCGCGGGGTCAATGTCCGTTTCAATCCACGCCCGGCTTTTCAGCCGGGCGAAGCTCCGGGTCGGGATGCCAGGCGAAACGCAACACGCCCGTTTCAATCCACGCCCGGCTTTTCAGCCGGGCGAAGCGCCCTTACCGGCGCGGCAGGCGTAGCTGTCGTAGATGTTTCAATCCACGCCCGGCTTTTCAGCCGGGCGAAGCGCCCAGGCGCAGGCCGCTGACTTGTTGGATGATTTGTTTCAATCCACGCCCGGCTTTTCAGCCGGGCGAAGCCAGCCTCGGCCGTGAGGCCATTGATGGCGTCCTCGCGTTTCAATCCACGCCCGGCTTTTCAGCCGGGCGAAGCGGGGGCCACGGCCACCACCACGCTGACCTATGTGCTGTTTCAATCCACGCCCGGCTTTTCAGCCGGGCGAAGCGATGAGCGTGCCGGTCAGGTCGCTACCGTTGGCATCGTTTCAATCCACGCCCGGCTTTTCAGCCGGGCGAAGCTTGCACTTGCATGTCGCCGAAGAGCTCGCCGAGCTTGTTTCAATCCACGCCCGGCTTTTCAGCCGGGCGAAGCCCACACGTGCACCGCTACAGCATCGCGGCGTGCATGTTTCAATCCACGCCCGGCTTTTCAGCCGGGCGAAGCTCTACTCTATCAACTCATTGACGAAATTACAATTTTTCCAAACAAGACGCGAATCGAAAAAATTTATTTAATTTACATGTTGTAAAAGAACGTTTACCTCGACAAATCCGGCTCATCTCTCGCGCGAATCCCGCCGGTTTTGTCGGTTGATGCGGGTTCGCGCATCAGATCAACAACGGACCGTCGAAATCGGTGGCGCGGAAGCAACCATACTCCCTCACATGGACATTGATTGGTTAATAACGCGATAAAAGCGTAAATTATCCTCACTTGGGTCGATCTCAGAGAGCAGCTGCTTCTCTAGCGATTCGAACATCACTTCATCGACTCGGCATTCAAAAAGCGATTTCTGCACGCGCTGTCCGACGCGCTCGCACACTTTGGCGACACGGCGCAGGCGACGACGGCCCGCAGAAGTTTCAGTAGAAACATCATAGGCGACGATGACGAGCATAACGATCCTCAGCGGGCCATCCAGGGCAGATAGCGTTCGTCTTCACCACGTACCGCCCGGGCAAGCAGACGCGCTTGGACGAGAGGAACGAGCCCGAGCGGCATTTTCTGCTCCAACAAGGGATGGGTGATTTCTTCCTTTTTACGCTCCTGCCAAGCCAACACGACGGTACGCCGTGCCTTGTCCGTAAGGAAGATAGATCCCCCGTCTCGTTCGATGAAATCATCGCTGCTCAGCTGACCACGATTGATCAGGGTCAGCGCCAGACGATCACATAAAGGGGAGCGAAACTCCTCTTGGAGATCGAGCGCGAGTGCTGCACGCCCGGGACGCACGGCATGCAGAAAGCCGATTTGCGGATCGAGCCCGACGGTTTCCAGAGCCGAGCGACAGTCGTTCATCGAAAGTACATAGAGAAAAGAAAGCAGTGCATTGAATCGATCCCGCGGCGGACGGCGACTTCGGCCGTCGAGGCGAAACCGTTCTCGCTGGGCTGGCTTGACGGCAAGGTTCAAAGCAGCGAAATAAACGCGCGCAGCCTCGCCTTCGATGCCGCGTAGTTCGTCTAAATCGTGCACCACGGCCGCGGCACGAAGCGATGCCGCCAACGCGTCGGCCTGGCGCTGCAGTTCCAACCGTTCTGCCTCGGAATCGCTTTCGCGCGCAGCGCGCAGAATCACAGTTCGGCCATTGCGCAGTTTGCCGGCGATACACGAACGGGCGAGCTCAAGAGTCTGCTCCGCTGAAGATGCGGCCGAGAATTGAGCCAGGCGCAATAGCACGTTGCCTGAAACGCCTCCTTCGAGGCGAGCCTTGAAGCGGCCGTGTTCGTCGAGCAACACGAGGCTTTTTCCGGCCTCGGCCAGGACATGCATCAATGCCGGCGATACCAGAACGTTGCCGAAGCAGACAATGGCGCCGAGATGGTGCAGCGGGACTTGCAGCCGTTTCTCCTGCTCCACCTCCACGCGCACCGTGCCGTTGTCGAGGCGCAGATAGGACGGTTGTGTCATGACGTAGAGAGTATTCTGCAGGCGGTACATCGCTCATTCCTCTTCGGGCCGAAACAAAGCCGCTCGTGCCCTGTTAAGAAGGCCCGGATCGGCGCCGAGTTCCGGCTGGCAGAGCTCGCGCAAAGAACATTCCTTGCAGCGGGCATCAAATAGCGGCGGAGGCAAAGTGCGGCTGGCAAGCATTTGTCGCACGGCAGCGACGGTTTCCTCGACTCGGCGGCGCAACGTCTCGTCGACCCGAACTTCGCGTCGACGGTGGCTGCTCACATGATAGATGGCACCCATTGGCACGGAAACGTGGAGCATTTCCTCCAGGCACATCGCCTGTGCGGCGAGCTGGACTTCGTCGGCGAGGCGGCCACGTTTCCTGCCGTATTTGAATTCGACGGGGAAAACTCGGCCGTCGGGGTGAAACTCGACGAGGTCGGCCTTGCCGATGAGTCCCAATTGCTCCGACCATAGCGGCAAGGCCCGTTCGCTGCGCACTCCCTGACGCGACACTCCTCCGGGAAGGTCGACGAGCGCATGCGCCGCCCGTCCGCGGGCAGTATGGATGTTTTCCTCGAAGCGTTGTTCGAGGTGAATCAGGGCGCATTGCCGCGGACAATAGACCCAGTGCTGCAGGGCAGAGAGCGCCAGGGGTTCATCGTCATCCGACATGATGAGGCGCGGCGCACCTTAGCAAGGGCGCAGAAGACGCACGCCCGAAGGGAGGTTTTCCCCATTTATTTTTATATCATAATCTTCGAATGAGCGCGGCACCTCTACTCCCGGCTTCCGCTCGATCTGGACCCGCTCGAAGAGTACGTGCGCCGGCGCGTTGCCGAGTTTGGATTCGTGCTCGAAGACGATGAGGGCGCGCGTGGCCATCTCGCCTCGGGCAGCCGAACGGTCATGTTCGAAGGACTGGCAGATCGCCTGATACAACAACTGGAGGTCATTTTCATCGAAGCCGGTCTGGTCAGCCAGAAACGCCGAGACGAAGCCATGCGCAACGTAGAGTCCATACGGCACGGTATGCTTGCGCCCCATGGTGCGGTTGTCTCCCTGCTGTTTTGCCGCCTCTTCTTCGGTGGCGACCGCCATACGGGTGATGGAATGTTCCTGCGCGACGATGGGCTCGACCGAGCGGGCGAACGTCAGCTGCACCGGTCCACGCACCTGGCCGCAGTTTACGCCGGTTGACATCACTGCCCCAAACGTGCGCACATCGAAGAAATTCTGGCACATCCATCGCCTGGCGAGCTCGACGGTGTCGCCCCCACCCTTGCGTTTCTTCTTGCCTTTCTTACCCTCCTCGTTTTCGGCGGCATCCTCCAGAAGTTCTAGACCGAGCGCGGCATAGGCACGCTTGTTTTGCAGGTTGAGGATGGCTTTCTCACGCACATAGATTTCATAGCGCTTCTCGCCAGGTTGAGGCGCGTTTTCGGTTTGATCGTGGGTCATGGCCACGAAATTGCGAATCTTGCGTTTGAGCGCGACATCGGTGACCAAACCATGACCGGTTTCGGCATCGATGCGAGGCAGGTTGCCGGCATCGGGGTCCCCGTTGGGGTTGCCGTCCTTGACATCGAAAATCCAGACGAAGTCGTAGCGGTGTTGCAGGCTCATGGGCGTTGCTCCTCGGCGAGGGCCGTCGTAGATTCAAAAGACTCTTTGGCGGTCTTGGTAAAGAAAGCTTGACGCTGCTGGTAGTATCCCAATGCAAAGCGGGCCTGGTCGGCAAGCGGAAGAACCCTGGGCGGAAAGCCCGACGGATCGAATCCGTCCATGATCTCCCCAATGACCCGTTCGTACCAACGAGCCTTGCCCTCGGAGAGCTTGGCGAGATGGTGGATGGATAACCGCAGCAAGGTGGGAAATACCGCAGATGGAGTGCTGCTCGCGGCACCGTAGTAGCGCTCGCGGATGGTGGTATTGAGCCTGGGGCTAGCCTCTTCTTGAATTCGTTCGAGCACGGCAAAGAGCCGCCCCAAACGGTAGCCCGGGTTGGGATGATCAGGATCGAGCATCGGCGCAATCTCCTTGGTAGGGAAACGGGAACAGCGAGTGAACCGATTGAGGCTGGCACGCAACAGCGCTGCACGGGGATGTGTAACCTCCCGCTCGGCACGGCAGCGGTTGACGGCGAGCACGAGGATCCCATAGGGATAGGGCAGCCCCTCGAAAATCGCACGGACCAGTTCTCCTCCCAGCCGCGGTGGAATGTTGTCCGCTTTGCGTTGCACAGCCAACGAGGTAAGGAGTCGAAAAAGGGAGGGGTACTCGGGTTCTCCCGGCTTATGGACGATCCTGATGTCCTCGAAATGCTGGCGGACGCGCTGCGCGATAGTCATGGCCGTACCCGATTCGAAAAACCGGATTGCAATACGAGCGGCATTGGGCGCGAGACCGAGCACGTAGAAGCGCGTATCGTCATCGCCCACGGCAAACTTCCCCCGCTGGATCGCCTCATAGATGGTGCGCACCGCCTCGGTTTGCCGGTCGGGGTCGTCTCGAACCGGCTCGCCGAAAAGATCGGTGAGGCATCCTTCGAGATCATGCGGCTCCTCGGCCCAGAAGACGATCGCGGTATCCCCCGCCTGGACGCGCTGTCGCGATTCTCCGGCCAGCAGATGGTTCAATGCCGTCGTGTAGGCAAAGGCCGCAGGTTTACCGACGGGCGCGTTGGCCCCTTGGCTCTTACCCCAGGAATTGAACGCACCCAGATTGAACGAGACGATGTTCGCACCGCTCGTTTGAGCGCCCCACACCCCCTTGATGGGAGGATGCAGTCGGGCCAAAGCGGCGGGTTCGCCTCGCACCAGGCAGATTCCCTCTTTCGTCTCTTCCTCACCGACACCGCCGGCCACGGCAGTGACGGCCGCGCGCTGACATACGAGCTCGACGTCACCCTGAAGACGGAAGCTGAGATATGGATTGATGCGCTTGATTTCTTCCCAAGCAGGAAACGCGGCGAGGCGTTCCTCGAGCTGATCGGGGTCAAGTCGAGCGAGAAAAGCGCGCACCGCGGCAACTCCGGGATCGTTTTTTACTTCCTCGGGCAGCGCCTCGATACGGGCGCGGAACGCCTCATGCTGCTGCGCGACACGTTCGGGCTTGTCACGGGTATCGACGCCGAGCACGTATTCGGCGGTATCCCACAGCAGATTGGCGGCTACGCCGGAAGTCTTCTTCACTGCCTGGGGAACGAGGAAACGGGTGGCCGTCTTCTTTTTGCCGCTACCGCTGCGGGTATCGCTGATCTGCACCAGGGTGCCATCACGAGCGAGCTCCAGGATGAAGGGGATTTCCTTTTCTTCGAACCCATAGGGCGGCAGTCGTTTGGCCGGATCGGGATCGGCCTGTTTGCGGCGGTAATAGGCATCGAGCGCTTGGAGAATCATCTTTTCACCTCAGGGGCATCCCATGCAGGAACCTCGACGACACCTCGAACGAGCCGCGCCTTGAAAAACATCGGCTGCGGATCGAATGGATCGCTGTAATCCAGATCGTATAGCATGTAACCGAGTTCGCGCGTCTCGTCGATGGGAGGGCGGCGTGTCCGCTCATCGTCTGGATCCTCTACGAGCCGGAAAGCAGCAGCGAATTCGCGCGTCCCGAGATAAGGCTGATTGACGCACTGCCCCTTTCGGGCGCGGCGTATGAACATTTCGGCATATTTCTGCGGCGTCTCGTCATCCTGCGACGTCAAGGCGATGTCTCGGGCGTCGCCAAGCCGACGATATGCGTGGCGATGCGGTAGGAATTCCATCTCGGCATGGATGCGGTAGGCAACGTCGCGCAACAGAAGGGCCGCCCGCTGCTGGCGTTCCTCGTCGACGTACTGGGCGAGCATCCCCATGCCGGAGTTCATCGCCTCTTCGACGGTACCCAATGCAACGACATTTGCAATCTCGTTGCGTCTGATGTTCGTCCAGCGGATCGGTTCGAGTACTTCGATGCGGCGAATGTGCCAGCGGATACGCGGTTTCCACAGGATCGCCTCGAAACAGGCACGTGCGGCCGACGGCGTGATGACCTCGTAGCTCACGCGCTCGACTTTCATCTCAGGGCGCGTGAAGCAGGCCAGAGGAGCGGACAGTTCGAGACAGAATTTTATCGGCATGAAATTCCTCGCTGGGATCAAACGATGGTCATGGAGGGCTCGATGCCCATGCCACCCTGAGGATCGAAACCTAGTATCGGATGGTAGAGCCAGTCGCTGGTTTGAACGAACAAGCCCGGCGCCATCTCACGGATCCCATCTATCGAGTGCAAGCGCACGACATCCCTGTGATAGAGCGTGACCATGTAGGGCTGAAGCAGGCGAAGCAACCAGCGCTGCGGGCCATCGCGTTGGAGGATTGCAAGCAGCTCATCGACATGGCGGTCAGTGCCGCCCTCACCACGGTAACGCACGACGACGGGGGAAGTCTCCTCGTCGTCTATGAGGCGGAAAGCCGCGGCCGCGGAGCGAAACCGTACGTCCAGCTCCCCGCCAGTGACAAGCATCCGTCCAATGCCTTTCTCGTCGAGATCGCAGTCGGAGTAGAACTGCGTGAAATAGGCAGCAAACAAGGATCGCTCGAGCGGGTTTCCCTCGATGCCGTACAAGACCTTACCGCAGGCGTCTTCCCCTTTTTTCAAGAGACCGGGTGGAGCGGGTTGGGGAGGAATGAACACGACGACCTCCCCTTTTCCGGAGAGCTTGCCCTCGCGGTTGCAGCGCCCGGCAGCCTGGGCGATGGAATCGAGCCCGGCGAGCGCCCGATAGACGACGGGGAAATCGAGGTCGACTCCGGCCTCCACCAGTTGGGTGCTGATCACGCGGGTGGGGATGCCCGCATTCAAGCGCTCTTTGATGTGTCCAATGACTTCGGAGCGATGCGCCGGACACATGAGTGCCGAAAGATGCAGTGTTCCTTCGGGCATTTCCTGCCACAAGGCCCTGGCGTGCGCACGGGTATTGACGATGACAAGCACGGACGGGTAGCGCGCGAGTTCTCGCGCGAGTTCCGGCCAGGTTCGCCGCGCGCGCCAATCGGCAGGCAGGCGCACCTTCACCCGGTCGAGCCGTTCGTAGAGTCCGTCGGGATCAGAGACGATCTCACGCACGCCATCGAGCCCACGCACGTTCTTGCGCGGATCGAACGCTTGGCGGCTTGCAAGCACGGGCTGCGTGGCGGTCGAGAGCACGAACGTCACGCCGTAGTGCTCGACGAGGAGCTTCATGACATCCAGGATGGGCTGCAGGAACTGCGGCGGCAGCAGATGCGCCTCGTCGAGCACGATGACGCTATCGACGAGATTGTGCAGCTTGCGGCAGCGCGATGGACGGTCGGCGAAGAGCGATTCGAAGAGTTGGACATTGGTGGTGACGATGATAGGCGCATCCCAGTTCTCGCTGGCAAGGCGCGAAGCGCTCGTCTCGCGTTCGGGAGAGGTCGCCACGTTACTGTGATGCTCCACGATTGCGTCTTCGCCAAAGACGTCGCGATAGACCCTGGCCGTCTGCTCGATGATGCTCGTGTAGGGGATGGCATAGACGATGCGCCGCTTGCCATGGCGCAGGGCGTGCCCGAGCGCAAACGCCATGCTGGAGAGCGTCTTGCCGCCGCCGGTGGGCACCGTAAGCGAAAAGATGCCCGGAGGCTGCTGCGCGGCATCGCGGCATTGGCGCAGCACTTCGGCGCGTACGGCATTGACGGGCGTCGGTGCCGCCTCACGTGACTTGCGCGCCATGAAGGCATCGAACCGCGGCACCAGTTCGGACAGACTCGGCCAGTAGTTGCGCGCCGCGAACGTGTCGGGCGACATGTAGCGCTCGGTGTCGAGGAAATCCGCGTCAACCAGAGCAGAGAAGAGCAGCCGCACCCACAGCGGAAAACCGGCGCTTCTGCCTGGGACTTCTTTCAGATCGGGCTTGAAATCTCCCGACTCGGTGATCTCTGGCGGAATGGGCTCGGCGAGCGTCTCCATGAGTTCAGCGCGGCTTGCCGGATCGGCGAGGCGCTCGCGCAAGCCGCCATACCAGTCGTCGAGCCCGGCGTGGTGTCCGGCAATGAGATAGGCGAGCGCCCGGCCCGGCAGACCGAACCGTTCGCAGGCGAGCAATGCCCCTGCGGTGGAGTGCGGCGCCCTGCCAAGTTCGCTTTTGATGCTGGCGTCCGGCTCGTAGCCGCTCTTGTGGCGAATGTAGCGCTGGAAGCGGGAACGATATTTGCCCAGATCGTGCCACTGCCCGGCAAGCCTCGCCCATCCGGCACCGTAGCGTTCGGCGAACTGCGCCGCGAGGTTTCCGGTTTCGCGCAGATGCGCTGCGAGATCGTGCGGCTCACGCCATGCTTCTCGTTTCTCATCGCGGGCGACGTGGGCGATGTAGTATGGCATGCTTTCCCTCCCCGGAAGTCATACCGGACGGCCATCCAATGGTAGCTCAATCGGCATGAAAAGGGAAAGCGAAAGTAACTACTTGTCAGGTCCCGGACGATTGCATTGATCCGCGACGTCGTGCATTATTCATAGGTCGCGAGACGATGCGTGAGCTGATCGAGGAGCTACGGAGGCAAAAGTCATGATGGTTCGACTGCACAAGA
>Ga0134100_1003039_pt1 | contig 11861 bp, 13 predicted proteins | sample 11_taG_2_FD_94444 | JGI IMG/M metagenome (GOLD analysis project Ga0134100, IMG submission 94444) | Switchgrass degrading microbial communities from high solid loading bioreactors in New Hampshire, USA - 11_42_5_180_A3 metaG | ecosystem: Engineered > Bioreactor > Semi-continuous > Anaerobic >...
ATGTTATGCTGAATGAACTAGACCAAAAGCTAGAAGAATGGGGATACCGATTCGTAAGATATGCCGATGACCTTATGATATTTACAAAGAGCAAAAGAGCTGCAGAAAGGCAATATAAAAGAGCCAGCAAATTCATAGAAGGCAAACTAAAGCTTAAAATAAATAAAGAAAAGACCACAATAACTAGATTGAATCAAGTAAAATATCTAGGATACGGCTTCTATAGAATAAAAGGCAAATGCAGATTTAGGGGTCACCCTAAAAGCATAAGCAAATTAAAAGATAAAATAAGAGTGGTAACAGGTAGAAGTAATGGAATGAGCATAGAAGGAAGGAAAACTAAACTTAACCAAATAATAAGAGGATGGGTTCAATATTTCAAATTAGCAGATATGAAAAGTATCATGAAATCTATTGACGAATGGTTAAGGAGAAGAATCCGTATGATAACATGGAAAAGATGGAAAAAGGTTAAAACAAAGTTTGAAAACCTTCAGAAACTAGGAGTAGCTAAAGATAAAGCATGGAAATGGGCAAATACAAGGAAAAGCTACTGGCATACAGCCAATAGCTTTATTCTTTCAACAACCCTAACCAATGCAAGGTTTGAAAAACAAGGATATTTAAGTTTTCTTAAATACTACCTTGAAGTTAGAGTGTAAACTATGAAACCGCCGTATACGAGAACCGTACGTACGGTGGCATGGGAGGTCGGTAAATAAAATAATTATTTACCTCCTACCCGATTTTACATATATTATAAATTTAAAATAATATATAAGGCAAATTATTCATACGATAGTATATGCATTGACAAGACCTATTATGAATTTGAATCGTGGTCTTTCTGCCATTGGTATAACAAGTATTATAGCATTGATAAATCCTATAATACCTTCAGCTTCTAGTAAAGCTGCCATATTGATTCCTATTATAGAGCCTGTTACTAGTGCCTTAGGAATAGAACCACAGTTAGCAGTTTCAGCATTCCAGTATGGCGATGGTTTTACAAATATTATTTCACCTGCTTTAGGTTGGACAATCGGTTCAGCAGCAGTAGCAAAAGTGCCTTTTGATAAATGGTTTAAATGGGCAATACCCATAGTTATTATAATGATACTTTTATCATTCGTCTGGATATACGTTTTAAACACAGTTGGATGGACAGGCTTATAAACATTGAAAGCTCAGGGACTGTTCTGGTGGATTAGAACCATGAAAACAGTCCCTGTAGTTGATGAATTTACAGTTGAAAAGAAAAATCCAATATTATACTATTAACTTTTAAAGAAGAAACCAATGAACTATCAATGATCATACCACACATTATATCAAAAAATCATTTGTATTTTAAATACCACTGAAATAGAAAATCCTAAAACTGTAAATAATAGAAGCGCTACTAAGAATTCACATAAAGATACTATAGAATTTTTTATAAAGAAAGTATACCCTAATTTAACAGATAAAGAAGTGGCAATAATATCTAATATATAAAGGTTTAGAAGAATAAGAAATGTTGTAGAATTTAAAGATAAGAGAATATTAAAGCTAGATTATTATAAATATTTCAATAGTAACAATACAGAAATTAAAGATATAGATAAAGAAAATAGTTTTATTCTAGATGAATATACAGACAATATGACATACCCTTATTATTTTCAAAAAGGATTGATGGTCACATAATGGGCAATAGAGCAAATATAGAATTAATTTCTACTATAAAATTAATAAATTAGGTATCCAGATTATAAACAAAATTTTTATAAAAATGTGATTACGATTTTACTAAGAGTAATATAGAGAAAGTAAATGAATTGAGAACATGGCTTCTTTTGATATTAGAGAACAAGTAGAAGAAATTGCAAGAAAGTATGGGAGATTAGTAAAAAAAGAATTAGATGTAAAATACATATTTAAGACTTCCATGGTATTCCAATGTTTAAGTATCAATTTAATGATATTTTTCTACTCTTCCTTCACAGAATATCATTAGTTGATTTAATATAGAATCCCAATTCTTGTATCTTTGACTCCATTTCTTGATTACATTTTGTCCTACTAAGTAAAGCAGCTTTTCTATGGACTTATCTGTAGAGAAGATTGATTTCAATATCTCTGATTGTCATACCCCTTGCATAAAAGGATATTATTTTAATAGTTATGGAGATTATTTTACAGTTTATTGTGTAATAAATATTATTAAAATATTAAAAAAAAATCAAAAAATTATTGACAATTAAAAGTATTAGTGCTAATATATACTCATACGTAAGGATGTCTAGACAAACGGATGACAGAATAAGTTGTATTCAACGAGCATCTGGAAATCGAAATAAAGAAAATGTTTTTTAATTAAAAATTTAAGAATGGAGATGATAAAATGGATAAAAAATTCGTAATCATTGGTGCTGGCAATGGTGGACAATCATTAGCAGGCGATATGGCAATTAGAGGGACCGAGGTAGAAGCGATTTATGATAAAAACCCAGAAGCAATTTTACCTATTGCAAAAAATGGTGGAATTAAGATGAGTGGTCCTGTAGTTCAAGGTTTTGGTAAAGTTAAATATGCTACTACAAATCTTGAAGAGGCAATGAATGCAGGGAATGTTTTTTTTTCTTGTAGCAATCACATCAAACTTCCATAGGACACTTGCTTCTGAAATGGCTCCCTATGTTAAACCAGAGCACACTATAGTCTTACTTCCTGGTTATGTTGGTAGTTCCATTACATTCGCTAATACTCTTAAAGAATGTGGTGTAAAAGAACTGCCTTTAATAGGAGAATCCTTAAGTTTTCCATATGCAACACGCTTGATTGGCCCGGCTCATGCTGGGATAAAAGCCCGTAAGTATGCTCTTCCTGTGGCAGCTTTTCCTGCAAGCAGAAATAAAGAATTTATTAATATAGTACAAAAGGCTATACCAGAAGCAATTCTTTCAGAAGATACGCTAACTGTAGGTCTTAATAATCCCAATCCTACTACTCATGTTGCATTTTATTTATTTAATATTGGGAAGGTGGAGTCAAATGAAGCTAAAGATGCGGATTTCCATAGTTGGGGAACACCAAGTGTTATTAGGATTCAATATGCTATGGATAATGAGCGAATGGAAATAATGAAGGCATTAGGCCTTAAGCCTATATCATATGATGAATTTCATGAAATTTGTTACAAAGGAAAACATTTTCAACCGATACCCCAATCTAGTGATTTACCAGCAAATGCGACTCAGGTTCCTGATCGTTTTATAGATGAAGATATTCCTATGGGATTAGTACCTATGCAGGCATTAGCAAGGAAACTTGGTGTTTCAACACCTACGATAGATACTTTAATACTTATGGGAAATCTTGTTAGAAACAAGGATTTTACTAAGGAAGGTACATCTTTAGACATGATGGGAATTGCTAATATGAATGCTAAAGAAATAGTTGCATATGTACGTGGAAAGGAATTAGCAACAAGTTAAAACAGAAAACATTTGATGGAGGAAATGGAGGAAATTAAAATATGAGAGAAAGATTAAAGGCAAAACCTAATGAGGTGGTATGTAAATATTTATTTGAGCCTGCAATTATGGAAGATAACAAACGTTCTTTTACTAATATGATTAATATAAATTTAGCACATGTCCTAATGCTCTACAAACAGGATATTATAAAAAAAAGAGATGCAAGAATATTGTTAGAAGCATTGCTTGATTTACAAAAAAATGGTTCAAATGCTATTGAACTGAATCCTCTCTATGAAGACTACTATTTCAATATCGAGCAATACCTTATTTCAAAGATAGGAATAGAATATGCTGGGAAAATGCATACAGCGAGAAGTAGAAATGACCTTAATTCTACATTAAGCCGTATGAATGTGAGAGATACTGTCATAGGACTGTATCCAAGGGTGCTAGAGCTACGTTCTATATTAATAAATCTTGCTACTACATATAAAGAAACAGTATTAACGGGATACACTCATATGCAGCCAGCACAGCCTATCACCCTTGCACATTATTTTCTAGCCGTAGCAGAAGCGATTGAAAGAGATTATCAACGACTGAAAGAATCTTACAAAAGGCTTAATTATAGCCCATTAGGAAGTTGTGCATTTGCTGGCACTGGATTTAATATTGATAGACATTATACTGCAGAATTATTGGGTTTTTATGGACCAATTGAAAATAGCCTAGACGCAGTGGCATCAAGAGACTACCTATTAGAAATTTCAGCACATTTTGCCACTCTTGGTTCTACTATTAATAGATTTGCTAGTGATCTTTATATTTGGACAAGTGATGAATTTGGATATTTAGAAGTAGATGATTCTTTGGCTGTTTGTAGTAGTATTATGCCACAGAAAAAAAACCCTATTACGTTAGAGCATGTAAAATCTAAGACATCTCATCTCCTTAGTGGTTTTGTATCGATATTTACTTGTATGAAAGGAATTCCATATGGTCATTGTAGAGATTTAAGTGGGGAAAGCATAAGACTTTTCTGGGATGTAACTACGCAAATGGAAGCAATCCTAGAACTACTTAATAGCACATTAAAGACTATTAAGATTAATAAGAAAAATATGGAGATAAGGGTTAACATTAATTTTTCAACTATTACAGAGCTTGCTGATGAGCTGGTAAGGAAGGAAGGTATACCTTTCCGTGTAGCACATCAGATTGTGGGAAACCTTGTAAGTGAATGTATAGATAAAGGCTTGTCTACACAGGACATAACAATAGAAATGCTAAATAATGTAGCTAATAATTGTATTTCACGTACTTTTAACTGGACTCAGAATGATATTGGCAAGGTTCTTAATGCTTTTTGCTCCGTTAATAATAAACAGAGTCTAGGTTCACCATCACCTAAGGAGTCCGAAAGAATGATACAAGAACTTAAAAAAGGGCTTAATAAAGATGTTAAAGATTATCAAAATATTATTGATGAGCTTACACAATCATCAGTTAAGCTTAAAAATGAGATAGACAAAGTAATTAATTAACAGGAGATTGATAGATATGAATAGATTAAAACGAAAAGGGATTCCGATTTATTACCAAATAGAAGAGTATATTCAAAGCAAAATTGATAGTCAGGAATGGCCTAAAGGTTTCAAGTTGCCTTCAGAAACTGAACTTGCCAAATATTTTGATGTTAGTCGGGCCACAGTACGACAAGCTATATCTAATCTTGTTTTAGAGGGAAAACTAATTCGCAAACAAGGTTTAGGTACTTTTGTTACTAAACCTTCTTTTGAAGGTGACTTTTTAAAGAATTTTTTACCAGAGGAAATTGGGAGAAATCATAAGCTTTTAGAGATCAAAAAAATAGAAGCATCCTATTCAATTTCACAAAGCTTGGAATTGCCTTTAGGAAGCATGGTAACTGAAATATCAAGATTGAGGTATATCAGGGATGAAAATGAAGCATCTATTCTGGAGAAATCTTATTTTGACAGTAAGCTTTTCCCTAACATTGAAAAATGTGATTTAAGCAGCAAGATATATGATATTATTGAACAAAAGTACAAAATCAATCTAGTAAATGCAAAGACTTTGATTGAACCAGTCCTATTAAGAGAAAGAGAAGCAGCTATTTTAAAATCTAATCCAGGAACTCCAGTATTGTTATTATCCAGAGTCTGTTACACTTATCAGGATAAACCAATAATTCTGACTAAAAGCTTGGTAAGACCAGATAAATGCAGGCTGATTATTTGAGATTAAGATAATATGAAAGAGAAAAAAATATTGGAGGTTATAGAATGAAAAAGATTATAGCTTTAACATTGGTTATTGCTTTAATAATTACTATGGTAGGATGTAGTGCAAATGATTATACTCCAGCAGATAATTCACTAAATAATAATTCAACAGATACAACTCGTTTGCTTCTTGGTACTTCAAGCGCTGGAGGGACATATTATGTTTTAGGTGGCGGTTGGGCAAAAATAATGAATGACAATATTGATAGGGTTGTAGGAGGTAAGAGTAGTGGAATATAGAATAGAAAGAGATACAATTGGCGAAATAAAAGTACCTTCTAATAGATTATGGGGGGCTCAAACTCAAAGAAGTTTTGAGAACTTTAAGATTGGAATAGAGAAGATGCCTATAGAAATCATTAGAGCTTTTAGTATATTAAAAAAAGCTGCAGCCAAAGTGAATAATAAAATAGGCAAGTTGGATAATCAAAAAATGCAAATTATTAGTAAAGTATGTGATGAAATATATAATGGTGAATTAGACGACAATTTTCCACTGGTAGTTTGGCAAACTGGAAGTGGTACACACACTAATATGAATGTTAATGAGGTAATAGCTAATCGAGCAAATCAGATATTAGGAGAAAAAATTATACATCCAAATGATCATGTAAATATGTCACAAAGTTCTAATGATACTTTCCCTACAGCTATGCATATTGCTTCTGTTACTGAAATAGAAAGGAATCTATTACCAGCAATTAGACTACTTAAAAATACCTTTTATAGATTAGAAATAGAAAATAAAGGTTTAATAAAAATTGCCAGGACTCATTTACAAGATGCTGTACCAATAGCATTTTCACAAGAAATTAGTGGATGGAGGTACATGCTGGTAAAGGGTGAGCAAAACATAGAACAATCTATGGAAGGTTTAAGAGAACTTGCATTGGGAGGAACAGCAGTTGGAACTGGATTAAATGCTCATAAAGATTTTGGGAAATTAGCTGCAGAAGAAATTAGTTCATTTCTAAATACAAATTTTAAATCTGCAGAAAATAAATTTCATTCCTTAACTAGTTTAGATGGTTTGGTATTTGCACATGGTGCGCTTAAAGCTTTAGCTGCAGATTTAATGAAAATTGCCAATGATATAAGATGGCTTGCAAGTGGACCAAGATGTGGGATAGGAGAAATATCAATTCCCGAAAATGAACCAGGAAGTTCTATTATGCCAGGTAAGGTTAATCCAACACAATGTGAAGCACTTACAATGGTAGCATGTCAGGTCATGGCAAATGACACTGCAATTTCTTTTGGAGCATCACAAGGTAATTTTCAGCTAAATGTCTTTTTACCTATGATTATTTATAATTTTTTGCAATCAGTAAGGTTATTGTCTGATGCAATTACTTCATTTAACAATAACTGTGCCATAGGAATCAAACCAAATATACAGAAAATGAAAGAAAATTTAGATATGTCATTAATGTTAGTTACTGGCTTAAATCCATATATTGGATATGAAAAAGCTGCTATGATAGCAAAGACAGCTCATAAGAAAGGTATACGACTAAAAGATGCAGCTGTTGAATTAGGTTATTTAACGGAAGAAGAATTTGATAGGATAATAAAACCTGAAGAAATGGTTTAACTAGGAGGAGTAAAATGAATAATACAGCATTAGAAAAACATATTGAGTGGAAAGGTAAAATTGAGATAATATCAAGAACTAAACTAAATACGAAAGAGGATCTATCCATAGCTTACACGCCTGGTGTTGCTACACCCTGTTTAGAAATTGCCAAGGACGAAAGTAAAGTTTATGATTTAACTAGAAAACATAATTTAGTAGCTGTAATAACTGATGGAACCTCAGTGTTAGGGCTAGGCAATATAGGCCCTAGTGCTGCAATGCCAGTTATGGAAGGTAAATGTATTTTATTTAAAGAATTCGCTGATGTAGATGCTTTTCCAATATGCATAAATTCTCAAGATATTGACGAAATTGTTAATACAATTGCTCTTATATCTAAAAGCTTTGGTGGCATTAATTTGGAAGATATATCTGCACCTAGATGTTTTGAAATTGAAAAAAGGTTAAAAGAAATCTGTGATATACCAGTTTTTCATGATGATCAGCATGGAACTGCAATTATAACTTGTGCTGCTATGCTAAATGCAGCTAAGGTTGCAAACAAAAAAAAGGATAATATGAGTATAGTTGTAAATGGAGCAGGAGCAGCTGGCATAGCAATAACTAAATTGCTTATTAAAATGGGATTTGGGAATATTATAGTATGTGATTCTAAAGGTGCTATAAGCAGAAATGATACTACTTTAAGCCAAGAAAAGTATGAAATATCTAAAATTACAAATAAAAATAACTTGAGGGGAAGTTTAAGAGAAGTACTAGTTGGAGCTGATGCGTTTATTGGAGTATCCAAGCCAAATCTTTTAACAGCAGAAATGGTAGCTACAATGGCAGAAAATAGTATAATACTGGCGATGGCAAATCCTATACCAGAAATAATGCCTGAAGAAGCTAAAAAAGGTGGTGCGTTAGTAGTAGGCACAGGACGATCAGATTTCCCTAATCAAGTTAATAATGTTTCTGTTTTCCCTGGAGTTTTTAAAGGCGCTTTAAGGGTTAGAGCAAAGGAGATAAATGACTCAATGAAAGTAGAAGCAGCATTAGCAATTGCTAATATGGTCTCCGAAGAATTATTATCTCCCAGCTATATACTGCCAGATCCACTAGATAAAAGAATTGCAGAAGTAGTTGCTGATGCCGTTGCTAAAGAAGCTATAAGAACTGGTGTAGCAAGAGTAATGACTCCCTAGGTTGATTTTTTTGGATAAATATTATTAAGATATTGTTAAGAAATGCCTTCTAGGAATTTTCAGATGTGAGTATTTTAAAACTTTTTAGATGGTAATTGTAAAAGAGTTGGACGTAGATGCAGTTGATAATGGATTAGACTAAAAGTGATGATGGTTTAACTATGGGTATGAACAAATAACTTCTACTATAGGTGATATTCTTAGAATGGATGAATCCAAATAAAACTCAAGGAAGGAGGAGAGGTAAAACGTAATTAATTAGTCATACATACCATATGTTAAATCGTTATCACAACATTCTTCTATAAGTAATCAAAGCAAGTAATATTATAGTAGCATCATTGTTATTTAGAAAATCAAAATTTATTTCCACACAATATTTTTAAAAGGGTTGTTATATCGTTTTTCGTTAGTTACTCAAAATTAATATAGGGGGAATATTCAATGATTAAAGTAATAATAACAATAGTCTTATTAATATTGTTAGTAGTGGTTAAAAAAATACCTTTTGTCCGTGGCAATGTTGCTAAAGCTCTAATTATTGCTGGTTTAGTTTCTTTGATTTTAGGCAGCGTTTACAATCCTATTGATTGGATTAAATCTTGGGCAAATGGACTTGATCGTTTAGCATGGGTTATGGCACTATCACTTATTGGTAGTTTTTATGGTAAAACCCAGGAAGCAATTGGTGCTCTTGACGTAGTAGTGGAATTATTTAGGTCATTATTTGGAAAGTCAAAGAGAGGACTTATAGTAGCAATAATATTAGCTGTTGCAGTTGGCGGAGAAGCTTTTGGAGATAGTATAGCAGCAGCTTCGGTTATAGGTATTTTGGTTATTCCGGCATTATCGGGAATTGGAATGAATGGTGAGCAGATTGCAGCTACAATATGCTTTGGAGCATTAGGAGGTTCAATTATGCCACCTATATCACAAGCTGTATACTTATCATGTAGTATATTGGGAATTGGGACCCATGAGGCATTAAGACTTACTTATATAACTGCATTTATTACTATGGTAATTAGTACTGCATTTGCTGCCTTTACATTTGTTGATAAAGGACCTATACCTGAAGAATTAAAACCTAAGAGAACTTCAAAAGAAATTATCAAGGAAGGTTATAAAAGTCTTACCCCATTAGCAATTATAGTAGTAATGTTAATTTTGAACTCAGGATTTGGAATAAATGTTGGGAAATTACTTATAGGGCCTGTTTATAATTGGATGGTTGATATTCCAGTTATCAGAGGATTAACTAACTCAGTAGTAATGATTCTTCTTATAGCATCTATCATAACTTTTATCTGGAAAGAAGTACGTAGTGATACAAAGAATATTTTAGTTAGTTCTGTTCAGAATGTAAGATCAAGTCTTACTGTTCAAGCTTGTGCAGCGTTCTTCATAGGAGCAATTTACACTGGAGGTCAAATTGAGGTTGTTACTGAATTTGCACGTTCATTAGATCCAAACATGATTAAGATTAGTGGGGCGTTTGCACTTTTAGTAATGGCTACGATTACTGGATCACAAACAAGTGGTCAAAACATCATTTTCACATTCTTAGGGCCTATGCTTATAGAAATAGGTGTAAACCCAAGCCATGCTGCTATAGTTGGTTCTCATATTGCTAGTGCAGGTCAAGCCTCTCCTCCTGTAGCCTTAACACCATATGTTGTTTGTTCAAATGTAGAAAGTGCTATAGATAAAAAGGTCAACCCAATAAAGTCTATGTTGTACATTTTACCACTATCTATTTCTTTAGCGGTTATTGGTTTCCTATTCATGTATATTTAATAAAGGGATATGAGCGCTATATAATTCAATTTGCTTCTAGTTTATATAGTAATTATATTGATTAGTTTTTAAGTCAAAAATTTTGACTGATTTAGAAGGGTAATTATCTAAAACTTAAGATTTTAAAATTTAATTATAGGAGGAAATATAAATGAAGAAAATATTACTAGTAGCAACCGGAGGTACTTTAGCTTGCGGAACGGAAGAGGGGGTTTTAACTCCATCGTTAGACGCTGTTTCAATTTTAAAGTATATTCCCGAGTACAAAAAACTTTGTGATATAGATTCTCTTCAAATTTTTAATATAGGTAGTACTAGTATGCAACCTGAACATTGGATAGAGATTGCTAATACCATAGAGAAATATTATAATGAATACGATGGATTTATTATAACACACGGAACAGACACTATGGGTTATACCTCTGCTGCACTTTCGTATATGATTCAGGATCTTACCAAACCAATTATTCTTACGGGGGCACAAAAACCTATAGAAGCAGAGGAAACAGATGCAAAAAGAAATCTTTTAGATTCTATAAGGTTTTCCTTAGAGGGAATAGGAGGAGTATTTGTTGTATTTAACGGAAAAGTAATAAATGGGACACGAGCCAAAAAAATAAAATCTAAGAGTTATGATGCTTTTAAAAGTATTAACTTTCCTTATATTGCTAAAATACAGGATGGAAAAATTGAATTTATTGAAAGTAAAATAGATAAGGCTGATAAATTGGAGACGAGGTTCTATACATCACTTAATACAGATGTATTTCTGCTAAAGTTAATACCAGGTACAAAGCCTCAATTATTTGATTACATTAAAACAACATATAAGGGAATAGTAATTGAAACCTTTGGGGTTGGAGGGATGCCATTTGGTGAAAATAGGAACCTTTTAATTAAAATTAAGGATTTAATTGATGCAGGTATGGTTGTAGTTATTACAACACAATGTTTAGAGGAAGGGTGTGATTTAAGTATTTATAAAGTAGGTAAAGAAACAGCAAAATATCCAATTATTTCAGCGCATGATATGAATACAGAAGCTGCAGTAACTAAACTAATGTGGGTTTTAGCTCATACTAGTAGCATTACTGAGGCAACAGAAGCCTTTCTAACTCCTATATATAATGATATTATAATTACACCTCAATTACTAACAGCTACTGATTAATATTAATAGCGATTATATTGGTTTGATGTTATGTTTTAAAAATTATAGATAAAGCAAAATACGATACATTATCAGATGATGACAAAGCTATGTTAGCAGATGTAACATCAGCTGCAACTATGAGCTTAAAAGATAGCCATGGTGATATAATCGCAGCAATTAAGGCTTCATTTGAAAATCGCGTTGAAATAGACCTAACAATAGAATAAAAATAGGCTCTTTGTCAATAGTTGGGGTGGGATTTTCTTAAATCCCGCTCCATTACTATTTTTACCCTTATTTTTGTGTTATGATTGAGATGGATAGAATTACATGTATTTTGGGCACACTTAAATA
>Ga0134100_1003040_pt1 | contig 11860 bp, 11 predicted proteins | sample 11_taG_2_FD_94444 | JGI IMG/M metagenome (GOLD analysis project Ga0134100, IMG submission 94444) | Switchgrass degrading microbial communities from high solid loading bioreactors in New Hampshire, USA - 11_42_5_180_A3 metaG | ecosystem: Engineered > Bioreactor > Semi-continuous > Anaerobic >...
ATTCTGATTGGGCAGCCTGGTCCAGGCGGGGGCGGGCCCCAAGTCACGCACAATCGTCCACACCTGAGGCGCGAGTCAACCCACCCGCGAGTGGGATGGGTGGGCGCCAGCCCCATCGCCCGGCCTGGCGGGAGCGGGGCGGGCACCGCTGGCCGCGGCCGTTGCTGAGAAGTCCTGTACCGCGTTGCGTCCCTCCTCGCCCGTGGCGAAGTTCTTCACAAGCCACGACACCCTCTTGTACACGAGAAACGTGAGCGCCGAGTTGATGCCAGCCTTGAGGGCGTTGAAGGCGACCAACACCCACATGATGGACAGAACCTGAGCGCGCGTGTACCCGTACAGAACTGGCATGAGCATGAGGTTAGCTACGGGCATGAGAACCGTCATGGCCAGGGTGCCGCAGACAAGGGCGACAACCGCGCCGCCCCTCGTATGGTACCGCCTGTACACAAGGCTCGCCGTGCCAACCAACGCCCCGGTCGCGAGGAAGTGCATCAGCGCGCCGACCATCCCGTCAAGGCCCGTTATGAGTGCCATGAGCACCGCCATGACGAGCGTGACCACGAGGCCGGGGCCTGGGCCCAGGGCGAACCCGGCGATGAGCACCGGAACGTCCGCGGCCTCATAACGCAGGAAAGGCGCTGCAGGAAATATGGGCCAGTTGGCGAGGGAAAGAAGCACCGACAAAGCCGCCATGACTCCGAGCGTGACGAGTCGTTTCGTTCTGAAATGCATCTGTAAAGACCTCCTTGGAAAGCTTCTCGAAGACCCCCGCGCAACCCCGGGGCCGCCTGCCCGTCTTCCACTGCCCCGCCCCGCCTGGATTGCGGCAAGCGAAAAGCCCCGAGGCAACCGACCTCAGGGCTTGTAGGATCCTTTCTGGACCCACCATCTGCAAGCAAACGCTTGCGACCCTCTTCCATCCGGACTTTACCGTCGGTGCCGGTTTCTCGCCGGCTCTGCCGCGCTTCCGCAGCTCGTGGACTTGTCCCGGGGCTCACCCCGGGGCATCACCACCGGTCGGGAATTGGTCTTGCGCCAGCACGCCTGCATAGTAAGCGGCGCGCCGCGACACACCTCACCCTGCCCTGAAGGTCTCGCGCTATGCAATTGGTCTCTCCGAAGTTATACTACTCTTGTTCCACCGCCCGCGCAAGACCCCTCCGCAAGAAACCTGCGCCGTGCGGCGGCGGAGGGGACCGGCGCCTCAATCAACACGCACTTCGCCAGAATCCGGCCTGCAAAGCCGGGGCCCGGTATCTGACACCCATCGCGCGCAAGGCGGCGACCTTTACCAAGTCACAAGAACACCTCGCCTTGAGCCACCATTTTTACCTCTCCCTCCAGGCGGACCATAGGCGCCTCTCCGGCCCACGGTCGATGAGCAAGCTCAACGGTCACGTACAAGACTCCGCCGGGTTGCCTCGATGCAAAGCGCCCAGGACGTGAGGTTGCCACCGACCTTGCCAGCGCCACCGCGACGGCGCCCGAAGCGCAACTCGACTCCCAGACTGTGGTACCCGTGGCCCTGACATGCACGAGAGGTACCACGCGTTCGCATGCATCCTCGCCTTGGGCCTCATGGTCACGCTTGTCCTCACCGTCTTGGTCTTGTCTGTCCCAGCCCCCACGTCCGCGCCCACCGTCGCGCCCGTAGCAGAACATGATGCCAACGCACGGGTCTCGCTCCAGTCCCAGCACGCTTGTCAACCGAAAGAGGACGTCCTCGCGGGGCGCCCACTCATCGGCATCCAGCACTACATGGGTTATTCCGGGCAACGACACAACAGCCACCGAGCTCTGGCGGGCGCAAGATGGGCTCGCCTGCAGAGGCGTTATCCTCGCCTGCTCGGGCACGGGAACCGGGTCGAGAATGAAGATCGTGGTGTTCCCGGTCGGGTTCAACTTGGCAAACCGCAGCCTCATAGCCTCATGGCCGCCCTTCCGCCCCTGCTTTCACCTCTTGCTGTTCCGTCCCGTCCCGGCGCGTCCAGTCCCATTCCAATCCTATACGCGCACCAGGCCTGGTTCTGGCCTACACCTTGACGACGCGGCCCGCCGCGCGGCCCGCTCCTACGCCACCGACCCTGGCGAGAAGGCCGCCACTACCTGGGCGATCTTTTCTTCCACGATGAGCCGCGCCACCGCCTCGAGATCCGGGTGAAGCCACCTGTCTTCTTCAAGGGGCGGCACGACCTCACGCACCACGTCGTAGATGGCGCGCGTAGCAGGCGCCAGGTTCTGCGGTCCCCTGAAGTCCGCGGCCTGACAAGCGCACATGAGCTCCACGGCCAGCACCTTGGCGACGTTGTCCACGACCTGACGTGCCTTGCGCGCCGCGATGGTGCCCATGCTGACGTGGTCTTCCTGGGATGCCGACACGGGAATCGAGTCCACGCTGGCCGGAGACGAAAGCACCTTGTTCTCGGAAACGAGTGCGGCGGCCGTGTAGTGGGCTATCATGAACCCGCTGTTCACGCCGCCATGGCGCGTCAGAAACGCGGGGAGTTCCGACAGCGCGGGGTTGAGAAGCCTTTCGATCCTCCGTTCAGACACGCTTCCAAGCTCTGACACGGCCATGCACAGGAAGTCCATGGCGAGCGCCACGGGTTCGCCGTGAAAGTTCCCTCCTGAGATCACGGTCCCATCCGCGAATACCAGCGGATTGTCGCTCGCCGAGTTTATTTCTACCTCCAACACCCGTTTCACGTACGCGAGGGCGTCCCTCACGGCACCATGGATCTGCGGGACGCACCGGAGGGAGTACGCGTCCTGCACTCTCAGCTCCCCGGGCGCGCTCACGAGCCTGCTTCCGTGGAGCAGCGCTCGGAGCGTGCGCGCGCACGCTACTTGCCCTGGATGAGGCCTCGCTTCGAGGTGGATCCCCTCGTCGAACGCCGAAGGTATCCCCCGGAGAGCCTCGATCGAGAGGGACGCAGCGGCATCGGCCGTTGCGGCAAGAACCTCGGCATCGTGAAGCGCCAGCGTGCCGATGGCCGTCATGGTTTGGGTACCGTTGATGAGAGCCAGCCCCTCTTTGGGCGCAAGGACCAAGGGCTCGATCCCGGCCCGTCCCAGGGCCTCTCTTGCAGTCATCTCAGCCCCGCCCATCCGGACGGAGCCCTCGCCGAGCAACGCGAGGGTGAGGTGGGCAAGGGGCGCGAGGTCGCCGGAAGCGCCGAGAGACCCCTTCTCCGGAACAAGCGGGCAGATGTCTGCCTCGAGGAACTTGAGCAGCATTTCGATAACCTCGAACCGGACTCCCGAAAGACCCTTAGCAAGGGAGTTTGCGCGAAGAAGGAGCATTGCGCGCACGACCTCATCGGGAAGCGGATTCCCCGTGCCCACCGCATGGCTCAAGATGAGGTTGCGTTGGAGCACAGCGAGTTCGTCATGCGGGATCTTGACCCTGGCCAGGTGGCCGAAACCCGTAGTGATGCCGTATGCAGGAGCATCCCTCGCCGCCAACGCCTCGACCGTCCTGCGGCTCAGCTCAACCCTTTCCCTCACACCGGGTGCGATCCCGACCGCCTTTCTCCGTCGCGCCACGCTCACCACGTCATCGCACGCGAGGCTCACTCCGTCGATCAGCACTGATGACACGCGATTTCCTCCCCTATCCCTCATTGGCCAGCGCCGGCATCAGCGGGCGGCGCGCAAGGCCCCGGAGCCGAGGCGAACGCCTGGCGTGACGCTCATGCTAGCGATAGGTATTAGGACGCAGCACGGATCAATTCGCCGGATCAGTGCCTTTTCCTCCGGCAGCCAGCCGCTCACACCGAGCGCGATTCCAACCCCTTTCTCTCTCGGTGACGCCTCCGGTCGCGGGAGCGTCTTCCAGGCGCGGAAAGGGCTCTGGAACGGCGGCAGCGGCGTTTGAGCGTCGTGTTTCCGAATGGCGCGGCGTCGAAGCGTTCCGCCGGGAGGGTAGCACAAAGCCATTGCAGGTGAGTGTGGACGCCAAGGGCGAAGAAAGGCCCCAGACAGTTGTCACCAAGAGGATAACCGCGGTTCCTCCAGACAAGCGAGTTGCCCCTGACCCGTAAGTTTGATAAGATCGGGGTGACTGAAAGAAGGAGCGTGGCGGGTCTTGAGGTGTCCGAGATGCCGTGAAGAAGTCGCGTTCGCGCGCGTGTGCCCCTATTGCGGCCAACGGATCCCGTCGTCGCCCGCGGCCGCCGCGAGCGAGAGCGGGAACGGAACGTCCCACAAGTCAGAGTCCGCCCGCGAGGAACCCCGCGGGCGTTTCAGGGGCGTCATAGAGCCAACGTCGAGGGCCCGGAGTTCGTCTCCCGCCGAAGAGCTTCGCATCTGGCTGCTCCTGCCCAGGTATCTCCTGGATAGGTCCGTGCCGCTGCCCCGCAAGCTTCTGCTCCTCCTCGGGGTTCTCTACATCATAGTCCCGTTCGACATCACGCCCGATTTCATCCCGCTCCTGGGCTGGCTCGATGACATCGGCGTCGGCGCGTTCCTCTGGTATTACTTACGGAATGAGCTCGTCAACTATCGCCAGCGCTTGTGAACCGGTCGGCCCGTCGCATCAGGCAGTAACATAGGGACGCCCCGCAGCGGGCGGCAGCGCTATCAATACGATGGTATCCTCCCTTGTCACGGAGACGTCGAGCCGCACAAGCCCACCAAGCGTGGGGCCGGGCGGCCCATCCCAAACCACCGTTGTCACGGAGACCTCCGCCTCCGCCTGCACGCCCTCGCGGAACTCGACCCCCGGTAGGTCAACGAGGGCCGAAACCGGGAGTTCGAGCAGGATGAACCCCACCAGCCCGTCGCTCCTCATGTAAGTGATGGCAAAAGCGAGCGCGCCTGCGACGATGACCCTGGTGCCGTTCCCGCCGTCACCACGGACCGCCAGCGCGCGCACCCGGATGCCGCCCCGCACCGGCCGGACCCTCACCACCTGCGAGCTCGAAACCAGCCCTGGGATGGCCGAGGTTGCGAAGACGTCCTTCCAGGCCCGCCCCACGATCACGTTCGCTCGGGCGGGAACCCTGATGACTGCGGGGGGCCCAGGCCCGACCTTCACTATGTTGTTCTGGTTGAGCGCCATCGCCGTGAACATAAGGCATCCGAATGAGAAGCCTGTTCCGCAATGTCCGACCTAGACCGCCAGGAACCCACGCTGCTCTTTGGCATACACCTCCCGCCCAGGGTTGCCAGCCAGAGTTGCTGGCCTTGCCCTCCGGGGGCAGCGTGCCTGCGGCGTGAATCCCTCGAATCTGGCGCGCGAGATGGCCGAATCCTCCTCGCTCCGTCACGTGAATGTGTCCGCGATCACCCTCGCCCACCGGCGCCGCCATCTCTCAAGGCTGAAGGCTTGCGCCACGTCGCGCGCGGCATTTCCCAGCCGCACGCGTTCTTCCCGGTCGTCGATGAGTTCGCCCAACACCTCTATGAGGTCTTGCACCGTGGGCTTGATGAGGCGCCCATTGTAACCGTCGATGACCAGGTCCGAAAGCCCTCCGGTGGCGCCCGCCACTACCGCGCAGCCTGCACCCATCGCCTCGAGGCACGCAAGGGACGTCCCTTCCGTCGACTTGGACGGGATGATGGCGATGTCCATGTTGCGGTACACCCACGGCATCAATCCGGGTGGGCGCCAATAGTAGAATATCCTGCCGGTTGCGTTCGCCCATCTCATCATGTGGCTTTCGAGAACGTCGTCGTGCGCCCGGCCGACGAAATGGAACTCCACGTTATCGTATTCTTTCGTGAGCACCTCGGCCGCCCTGGCCGCCTCGTTGACCCCTCGCACTGACGTGAGGCGCCTTGGAAACACGATTCGAACCCGTTCGTGCGTTTCGGGCTCTGGAAGGCAGCGATACGCGGCCAGGTCCACGAAATTGGGGATGTACTCGAACTTCTGGTTGAGGCCCGGCCATGTGGCCGCCACCCACTGGATCGTGGCCGTGTCGACCGAGACCACTTTCCGCACGGCCGCCAGCGCCATGAGTAGCCTGCGACGCCACTCTCGCCTCGCCTCGCTTCCGCCGAGGGTGGCTTCAAAAGTGGGGTAGTCCCAGTATATGCCGTGTGATATGCTGATGCTCTTCTCGAGCGCCTGCGGGTAGGCGAGAAACGTAACGAAGTATATCGCGCAGTCGATGCCCGTGGCGCGCTCGTGAAAGGTGTGATTGAGGCGCGGCGCCGTCTGGAACTGGGCGTCGCCCTCGGGGATCGATCTTACAGGCACGCCCGGGATGATCTCCCGCTCCCACCCCGTCCCGACCTGCCACCACTCGACCTCGAACCCCATTTCCACGAGGAGCCTGGTCAGCTCGACCCCGTACCGCTCGGCCCCGCCATAAACCACGCGATTCCCATCGGGTGCGAAATGGTTCGTCGTGAGAATCCCTACTCGCCGCTTCACACGCGATGGCCGCCTTCCGGAGCCTCCGGCCTTCTCACCGCCACCGCTGGCGACCACGCGAAGCCTGCCCGGCACCGGGGTCCTGACCCCCGGAACCGTCCAGGAGCCCGGTCCCCCTCCGCCGCCGGACCGCTGCTTGCCGTCGCCGGTCTGGGTGCCGCCTGCCGTTTTGAAAAGCGACGCGTATGGGAGCGGCTTGGCGTCGCTCCATTTCTCCAGCTTGACATCGTGAGCCGGTGCCACGATGCTCTCGGTATGCTTTGATGGAGCACCGCGTGTTTCGATCTCCCTGGCCCGGTACAGCTCATACTTGAGCCGGTGCTCTTCCGGCCTCGCCCAGCCCAGATGCTTCACGCGTATGTCGGATTGGAAAGTCGAGAGCGGCCCCCGGTATTCAAGCGGCCAGCGCCCGACGTGGAACGGCACATCCGGCCAAGTACAGACCTTGCCCGGCACATAGCGTGCCAGAAGCCGGACGAACCGGTTCCACGGGTTCCACTCGCCATCCACTCTGTAATGTGTGAGAGAGCCCCAGAAGTCGAAGAGCCTGAACTCGACCGCGTCGTATTCCGTCTGGTTGATGATGTCCCTGACCTCGTGCCGCATCCTGGGCTCGAACAGCTCGTCTGCGTCTATCGCGAGAATCCAGTCAGGGTGGGTCTCCTCGACCATTGCCCAGAGCCGCGCCCGGAGATTCCCTTCGTGGACCATGAACATGGGCAATGGGTTTCTTTCGAACCGAGTCACCTTCGGACAGGCTTTACAAATCGACGGAGTATCGTCATCGGATGCGTCGTCCAGGATGACGATCTCGTCTACCCATTCGGAAAGGTCGTCCAGAACCTGGCGAAGGTACCTTCCCGCTTCGTTCCGGACGACCATCATCGCGGTCAGCTTGTTGCCCCATGATTTGCGCACGGACACCCACTTCGCCATCCTCTCCGCACACTTATCTCTCGCATAGCGCCACTACACCGCCGCTTTCGGCCCTCATCGCCATGGCTCATCGTTTCCTCCGCATCGTGTCATGCTGCCGGCAAGGCTCGCACGCCCGCGCTACCCTGCCTGCAGCGTTTCTCCAAGTGAGCCACCACACGCTCGCCGCACCGTTTTCCAGCGTCGAGGTCTCGCCCAGGGTTGCCGGCCTTGCTCAGGGTCGCTGACTTTGCCCTCGTGGGAACGATGCGCTTGACGCGCTTGTCGCGCTTGCGGCACACCTCATTCATCCAGTGCGCGGGCTGGCCAGATCCTCCACACCCCATCGTGCAAACACCGGCAACCCCGGCCCCCTCAAGACCCCCTCCGTCCTCGTCTCTTCGCCCGTCCGGCGAACATCCACTAAATCAGGCCTGAGTTGCCACGAACACGAAGTCGACGGCAAGATCCCGGTTTTGAACCAAGTTCCCGGCACCTGGGTCTAGCGCCACCGTAATGGTTACCTCTTGGACCGAGCCAAGGGGGAGCGATTGCCCGCCAGCCGGCTGGTCCACGAGGCCCGTGAGCGCCCCTGTGTAGATCGTGGTCGTCGGCGGGCTAGCCACGACGCTCACGTTGAGCGAGCTCGCAAGTATGTGAGCCATGCTCGCAGTAGTTGGCGACACGGCGGCCCAGTCGGCGGAAACAAAGTAAAGGCAGTCGACATCGCCGGCGTTAGACACAGCGACCGTGCCCGTGACAGAAGCCCCCGGCAAAAGCGGCGGAGACGCGAGCACGGCGGTTTCGGGCGATATGGCAATGCTTACGGTAGCAGTAAGCACCTGGTTGCCGGTGTTAGCGGCATCTCCGGTGAACGTGAATGACGGCATACGAATACCCCCTCGAAAGAGGCAACGGCCGGGGCAACGCGTCGCGGGCCCAAGACAAGCCCGGCGCGGACCTGGCGCTGCACCTGGCGCTGCCCACATCGGGATCGCGATCCGCGGTAAGCCACGGCCTCCGCGCACATCCGGGTATCCCTGTCGTGGTGCTCCGAGACCGTGCATGCGGCCAAGCATAACCGCGACCGCTGTTCCTTCTGTCAAATGTTATGCGCGCCAGTCAACGATCGTGAACAACGTTGCTGACCAAGCCTGCGGGCTTCCGTGTGGATGGATCAGGCAAAGGCATTGCGAATGCATATGGATGGACGGATGGATGGCTGTATGCATGCATTCCTAAGCACAGGGCCGCCGGACGAGCCGGCGGCCCGAGGTGCGAGACCATTGCCCCAAGCGCGACACCGTTGCCCGAGGATGGCGACGAAGCCGACCTGTGCATGGTGCGTGGCGTGGTGCGTGTACCCCGGTACGTGAGGTCCGTGCCGGTATGCCGGTATTAGGCCCTCTCACCCGCGAGGGCCCGGACGGCTTTCAATAGAAGCTCTACCTCTTCCTCGGTGTTGAAGAAATGTATCGAAGCCCGAACCGCGCGCGGCCACGGGATCGACCGCGTCACGATGTTCCATCTCTCGAAGAGCGCCTCGCAAGCGCGCTCAGGTTCCCATCCGCCAATGTCGAAAGCCACAAGTCCAGCGGAACGACTCGCCTCAACCGGGGTGAAGAGCAGCACGCCTGGGACTTTCAGGAGTTCTCTCTTGAGGTGACCGCAGAGCCCTGCGATCCTCGCTTCGATCTCGCGCATTCCCACGCGTGACAGGAAGTCGATCGCCTCGCCAAGGGCCACGAAGGTCGACGCGTTCACCGTCGCGAGCTCGAATCGCGCCGCGCTTGCCTTCAGGCGGTATCCGTCCCAGATGCTGCTCGAGTCGATGGACGCCCAGGCCACGCCGCGAAGGCCGAGTGTTCCAGCTTCCAGCCGGTCCCGGCGGCAGTAAAACGCGCCCGTCCCCTCCGGCCCGAGGAGCCATTTTTGCCCCGGTAGCGCGTAGAAGTCGCAGCCGATCTCGTGGACATCAAGGTCGATCGCGCCGACCGCCTGGGCCCCGTCGACCAAGAACGGTATTCCGCGCCCGGCGGCAAGCTCGGCTACCTCTTCCACCGGCAGCCGCGCGCCTGTGCAGTATGCCACGTGGCTCATGCAGATGAGCCTGGTCCTGGCCGTCAGCGCCGAACGCACGTCCGCGACTGTGATCTCGCGCACCGCGTCAGAAGGACTTTGCGGGCCGACGATCTTCACCTTGATGCCCTTCGTGTCCCTAAGGTAGAACCACGGGAGGTAGCCGGTGGAATGCTCTAGCGCCGAGATCACGACCTCGTCGCCTTCTCGCCAGTCAATGCCGGCAGCGACTGTGTTGACCCCCTCGCTCGTATTCTGCAGCAACGCGATTTCATCGGGATCCGCACCTACGAACCGGGCGACGCGCGGACGCACCGAGGCATAACGCAGGTGGAGGCTCTCCGCAACGTCCGGCACGACGGGGCCTTCGTAATTTTGGAACCGTTCCGAATCAACCAGCGACTCCACGACCACCCGCGGACACGGGCCCGAAGAGCCGGTATTCATGTAGACATGCTTCGAAAGCGCAGGGATGCACCGCCGAATCTCTTCAACATCCATAGGACGCACCTCCCGAGGAAAGCTCATGCGCGGCCCCCCCCCGAACTGAGTCGAGCCGCGCTCTCCCCGTCGCAGCCGCGGGCAAGCCTTGGTGTTTCACTTCTTTCTGCGACGGCGTGCTTTCTCCTGCAATTCACGATCGTGGCAGCGGGCGGGCAGCGTCGCAACACCAGGTCCCGGCGCCGCGAGTCGCGCCACCGACAGACGAGGCAAAAGCCACAAATCGCGCTCGAAACGGCACGAAAACATCGCCCGCCTCCCTTGACACACGGATGGAAACGCTACTATACTGCTACTTGAGACAAGGGTTACCCTTTAAGACGGTCCAGCGAGGCCGGCAAGGGAGTATAGGCGGACACGCGCCGCGCAATGCAAGGCACTTCCTGTCCGGCAGGCGGAAGTGCCTTTTTGTGTGTCCCGCTCCGTGTGTCCCGCTCCGGGGGTAACCGGGCAGACTCACACTTGGAGGAGGTCGAGCACCATGTCTACCCAGACAAATACCCAGATCGTCGGCTACCTTCCCGATGACACGCCCCCAGCGTGGAAACTAGTGTTTTTCGCCTTGCAACAGGTGGTCGTCATGTTCCCAGCCACCGTGCTGGTAGCGCTGCTGACCGGGTTCCACGTTTCCACCACGCTCTTCGCAAGCGGCCTTGCGACCCTCGGTTTCATTCTGGTCACTCGCGGTAGAATCCCACTCTATTACGGTTCCAGCTTCTCGTACATCGCGGCGGTCGCCGCTATCACGGGCGTGAAGACCCTCGGCGCAGTCGCCCCAGACTCCCTCATCTCTCAGGCGCAATGCGGCATCGTGGCTTCGGGCCTCGTGTCCATCCTTGCGGGCATCATTATAAACCGCTTCGGTAGAGACAAGGTGGAGAAGGTTTTGCCGCCTGTCGTGACGGGCAGCGTAGCCATTGTCATTGGAATATCCCTCGCCGGCACGGCAATGAGCGGCGCTGCAAGCAACTGGACAGCGGCGCTCATAACGCTCCTAGCCACCATTCTGTTCTCGGTGTACCTCCGGGGCACTCTCGGGCAGCTTCCAGTGCTCCTCGGCGTGGCCGTGGGCTATCTCGTCAGCATACCGCTCGGCCTGGTTGACTTCGCCACGATCGGTCGCGCCGCGGCCGTGACCGCTCCCCACTTCACGTTCCCGTCGTGGAGCCCGGTCGCCATTCTCGCCATCATGCCGATCGCCATCGCGACCATCCCGGAGTCCACGGCTCACCTCTACCAGATCGACCTTTACGTCAACAACCTCGCCAAGCAACTCGGGCGCAAGAAGAGCTATCCCATAGCGAGCCTGCTCGGCACGAACCTCATCGGTGACGGGCTCGGCGATATGATCGCCGGCGCGATCGGCGGGCCAGCCGGGACCAACTACGGCGAAAACAACAGCGTCATGGCCATCACCCGGAACTTCTCCGTGCCGGTCCTAGTGCTGGCGGCGGTCATAGCGATGGGCTTGTCCTTCTTCGGAAAACTCGCCGCGGCGGTCAGCAGCGTGCCCGGCGCAGTCATCGGCGGCGTATCCATCTACTTGTTCGGAGTCATAGGCGTGCAAGGCGTGGCCCTCATGATCTCGGAGAAAGTGGACCTTTTCTCCCCCAGGACTCTTGCGGTCGCCGCAACCATCCTGGTTATCGGCATCGGCGGCAGCTTCGCCTTCCCCAACGGGATGATCCCGGCATTCGGGATGAAGCTGCCCGCTATCGCTAGCGCTGCCATATTCGGCATCATCCTAAACCTTATTTTCGAATTCTTCCCGGTGAGAACCCGGGCTGCAGCGGTGGAGTCGTCGTCGGAGGCCGCGTAGGCCGTACATGCTGCGTAGCTGTATGAAGTTGGCCGAGACGACGGCCCGCAGACCCACGCAAGGCTATGGTGGAGGCTGGGCAGGCCGCGCATGCCCATGAATGCGCGGCCTGCCCATGCATGCATGCGCGCGCAGAAGTCGCCCGTCCGGCCCCCGCGGAC
>Ga0134100_1003078_pt1 | contig 11730 bp, 10 predicted proteins | sample 11_taG_2_FD_94444 | JGI IMG/M metagenome (GOLD analysis project Ga0134100, IMG submission 94444) | Switchgrass degrading microbial communities from high solid loading bioreactors in New Hampshire, USA - 11_42_5_180_A3 metaG | ecosystem: Engineered > Bioreactor > Semi-continuous > Anaerobic >...
AGATATGAACCCTATTTTGCAATTTCTTATTGAATTTTTACCAGTATTTAGAGAAAAATCATTGATGTATTTAGAAAAAACGGTTATGGCCTAAAACCACAACCGTTTTTGTCTACAATCTGCGCGCCGATATAATTACATATCGGCGCTGTATTAGGGGTTTCCCCTCAATCTTCAAAAACAGTTGTGATTATTTCACCATCCACACAGTCAAACTGAACAGGATCGGAATATGCATAGTTGCCCACGGCATCCCACATTTCGAATACCATACAGTAAGTGCCATCAAAGAGAGGAATTTCAGAAAATGTAGTGTTCGCTGTAACGGTAATTGTATCTGCCAAATAATTTTCAAAGTCATCGTCTCCAGAGTAGCTGGCAAGCTTCCATATGGTGGTGATCTCATCGCCTTCCTTAAGCAGACGCAGTTCTTTGCCGGCCATTCCGTTGTCTGCAATACCTTCTCTTGCTCCAAGAATAATCCATGTTTCGTCATTAAAGTCGTAAACCACTTGCAGGTTGTATTCTTCATCGTTTAGCAGTATGGGTACGGAATACAGGTTATAGTCATCCCCCTCTTCACTCAGTTCCATATATACAAGGCAGTCATCAATAGCTCCCCATACACCGCGGAAGTTCTCATAGAATATACCGTTATCCCAGTCAGCATCTATGTCATTGTCTGTACCAAGCAACAGCATATAGTCGTTTTCCTCATCAATATAGTAAAGCTGGAAACCTATTCCCACAAGAATGTCATTAGCTTCAGGTCCTAAGTTTAAGAAGGCTACGCCTTCGTCGTTCAGATCCAGGGGGGCATCGTCCCAGCCTGTTGAGAGCAGATTAGGTATTTCCGGAAGGTCTGTAAAATCAATATTCATGTTGGCGACATATTCCTGCCCGGTTTCATCCAGTTGGCCGGTAAGGGCATAGGTGAAATAATGCTTAAATGCTGAATCTACACCAAGGGCCTGATATGCAGTAATATCATCAACATCTCCGTTATAGCTGTAATAACATGAAAGACCACTTGCTCTGGAACGGTAAGGCCCTTTCACCTGATAAATAACACATTCATCCAGAGCAGCAAGTACATTTCTAGCCGAAGCCATTGTATCTGCGTTCTGTCTTGCAAGGTCACCCAAATCAACCATATTGGTATAACCTTGTTCTTTGGTGTTTCCGCCGTAGTTTTCACTTTTCTTTGCCGCTCGGGCAAATTGGGACAAGAATGAACTATCCTCCATTACCGCAAACAGACATTCGGCGCCGAAGGCATCGTAGGCCTTAAGTAAAGTACCTAATTTTGTCAGGTCTGTAACCGACAGAGTAATATCTTTTTCGGTACCTTCCTCCTCGCAGCCTGCATAATAACTGTCACAAATAATCCTTCCCAGTTCTGCGCCGTCCATGTACGGGTTTTCAGCCAGCGCACCAATCCACTCAGAGTAGTTCCATCCGTTAGCAGGCTCCAGCTCCTCGGATGCAACAAGGTATTTTGCTATACCGGAAAAGGTTGCCGCAACGTCTATCGTTGCCATGAGGCAAGTGTCAAAGCCAATAATCTCTATTGGTGGGTCTTCCTCCGATATGTCCCATACACCGGTAAACGCCTCATACATTTCATCAAGAGTCAAGGAATCATCATTGAACAGCTCGTCAAATTCAGCGCCGGAAACCGAGCCGCCGCCGTGATTCCAGAATAACACCACTATTCTGTCGGCAGGATAGTTTTCATTTGCGAAACTAAGAAAATCATAGAGTGTCTGCTTATCGCCCATGTTTGCCGGAGGCAGTTCATCCACCAGTTCCAAACCTTCGCTGTCATATACGAATCGCTGGAGCTTCGATGGGTCAACAAAATCATTATGCCAAGTCTCTGCTCCACCCGTTTGGATAACGACTTTCACATTCTCCGGCAACGAGACCTCCATAAGCTCCTCCAGATCATCAGTGGCAAAACCGCTTTCAGACTCCAGGTCACTGCCGCAGAGGTACCAATAGATAGCCCAGTCACCTGATTCTGTATATTCGGATTCACCGGATTGTTTAGATCTGTTCATAGAATCGGATGCGTCATCCCATTCATCTTCGCCGCCGCATGCTGCAAGAGAAAAAATCATACTCAGAATTAAAAGGAAGACAATCAGTTTTTTCAGATTAAACATACTTTTTAAACCAAGATGTGTGCTATTTGAATCGTAACCAGAAACCAAAGCTGAAGTGTTCTTCTTATATGACAATCTGTTTGCCATATATATCTCCCCCATTTTAAATATATTAAATAAGAATAAATAACAAATAATAACCTGCGAACCATTCTTGCCGGCAATCCGGAATAAAAACCATCAGTAGTTGAAGAAAATATTATTATAATAAAAATTAAGCGCACTAATAAGATTGTCCCGCTAAATATACAAGTAAATATACTGGCAAACCGAATTACTATTCAGCAGGATTTAGGCCAGAATGGTTCAGCTGTTTTATAGGCTCATTTATTTTTCAATATATATAATTTAAGAATAATCATCTATCCTTAGACTTTTGTTTCAAATCAACCTGTAAGCGCAAAATATTACTAGCTTTTAACACAGCATGCTTTAATGACTGGAAGATAACAAGTATTGTATTGTTGGTTATTATTTACCACAGACAGGCAGAAGTAATCATTTAAATGAATATTTATCCACAATCAATTTCACCTATAATATATTCAAAAGCAATGCCGGTATAAAAATATAAAATTACGCTGATACTTTGGATCAGCAAGTATGAGAGTTTATACAGCTTTCTATGATTAAGTCTAAATCATAGAAAGCTGTTTTTTATATTTCTCCACTACGATAGGGACAATGATTAAATTCAATAAGCGCATTATCGAATAGCATCCTTCATTGACTTCACATATTCGCCTATGTATCTTGGTGCATCTTTTCCATACATTTCAAGTAATTTGATAATAGCAGAACCGACGATAACACCATCAGAGATATCTGCCATTTTTTTAGCCTGCTCCGGTGTTGAGATGCCAAATCCTATCGCGCATGGCAAATCCGTATTCTCCCGAACAATGCCCACGATAGATGCAAGATCGGTTTTTATTTCGTCCCGTATTCCCGTAACACCCAGGCTGGAAACAATATAGAGGAATCCCTCGGCTTCTTTTGCGATCATGGCAATGCGATTCTCGGATGTGGGCGCAATGAGCGATATCAAATCAATACCGTATTTGCGACAGATTGGCAGGAACTCTTCTTTTTCTTCAAAGGGTAAATCAGGCAGTATTAGCCCGTCAATTCCAATGTCTTTACAAGTTGAGATGAACTTTTCTGCACCGTATGAAAACACAACATTAGCGTATGTCATAAAAACCATTGGCACTTTCACATCACGGCGAAGCTCCCGGACAAAATCGAAAATCTTATCGGTAGTTACACCACCGTTCAAAGCACGGAGATTGGCTCCCTGAATAACAGGTCCTTCGGCAGTCGGATCAGAAAACGGAATACCAAGCTCGATAAGATCGGCACCGTTTTCCACCGCGGCACCAACTGCAGCGGCAGTTGTCTCAAGATCAGGATCACCGCAGGTGATAAAAGCAATAAAAGCCTTGCCGTTTTCAAATGCTTTTTTAATATTACTCATGGATATCCTCCCCTCTGTAACGGGCAATAGCGGCACAATCTTTGTCGCCCCTGCCTGAAATCGTTATCACAATAATCTTCTCTTTATCCATTGTTGGTGCCAGTTTCATCGCATGAGCCACAGCGTGGGCCGATTCAATGGCAGGGATAATGCCCTCTGTTTTTGCCAGATATTCAAAAGCATTAACCGCTTCCTCATCGGTTACAGGCACATATTCGGCTCTGCCAATGTCATGCAGATAAGCATGTTCGGGACCGACCCCAGGATAATCAAGACCTGCCGAAATGGAATAGACGGGTGCAATCTGTCCATACTGGTCCTGACAGAAATAGGATTTCATTCCGTGGAAGATACCGAGTCTGCCGGTTGTAATGGTGGCGGCTGTTTCAAATGTGTCTGTACCTCTTCCCGCCGCTTCGCATCCGATGAGTTTTACGTTTTTGTCTTCGATAAAATGATAGAAGCTGCCGATGGCATTGGAGCCTCCGCCTACACAGGCAATCACAGCATCGGGAAGTCTGCCTTCCTTTTCCATCATCTGTTCCCTGATCTCCTTTGAAATAACTGCCTGAAAATCACGAACGATAGTAGGAAACGGATGTGGACCCATAACTGAGCCCAGACAATAATGAGTATCGTCAATTCTTGTTGTCCACTCACGCATGGCTTCTGAGACTGCATCCTTTAGGGTTTTTGTACCTGTTTTAACGGGGATAACTTCCGCACCGAGCAAACGCATGCGGTACACATTGAGAGCCTGACGGATGGTATCTTCTTCACCCATGAAGATCACACATTCCATTCCCATCAAAGCCGCAGCTGTTGCTGTGGCAACGCCATGCTGACCGGCTCCGGTTTCTGCAATCAAACGAGTCTTGCCCATTTTCTTAGCTAGTAATGCCTGCCCCAGTACATTGTTGATCTTATGCGCTCCTGTGTGATTGAGATCTTCACGCTTGAGATAGATTTTTGCCCCACCTAGATCACGGCTCATTTTTTCGGCATAATAAAGCCGGGAAGGTCTGCCGGCATATTCATTAAAAAGCCGGGAAAGTTCTCTGTTGAATTCAGGATCGTTCTTATAGTGATTGTATGCTTCTTCCAATTCTATAACTGCATTCATCAGGGTTTCGGGAATATACTGCCCACCATGAATGCCAAAACGTCCATTTGGATTTGTCATAGTTTTTCTTCCTCTCTGACAGCGGCAATGAATTCCGCCATTTTTTCTTTATCTTTTACTCCATTTGTTTCAATACCGGAACTGACATCCACAGCAAAAGGATGTAATTCGTTTATTGCTTTTCTGATATTGTTAAGTCCCAATCCTCCTGCAAGGAAATAGATTCTCCTGATATTTTGTATCAGTACCCAGTCAAACACCTCTCCCGTTCCCGCTCCGGAATCAAGAAGAATGTAATCTGCGGTGCTGTTTTGAGCCTCGATGATGTCCTTATCATTCCTGATGCGAAACGCTTTGATAATTGGTTTGTCTGTGAGGGTCCTCAAGTTTTTGATGTAGTTGTCATCCTCCTCACCATGAAGCTGAGCAATGTCGATCATGTTTTTATCAAGCAGCCTGGCAACAGTTTCGACTGATTCGTTTACGAATACGCCCACTGCCTGAATATCTTTTGAAAGCATTTGCTTAAGTTGGACAGCCTTTTCAGGTGAAACATAGCGTCTACTTTTCGATGCAAACACAAAGCCTATATATTCCGGTTTTAGTGTATTGGCAACTTCAATATCGCAGGGGCGGGAAAGACCGCATAGTTTTATCTTAGTCATACTTTACCTCTCAATTCTGCAAGCCTGGCTTTCTTATCAAATGATCTCATAAGCGTTTCACCAATTAACACAGCGTTGGCACCGATCTTTCGGTGCTTTGCCACATCCTCGCTACTCCTGATACCGCTTTCGGCGACAAACAGCACATTTTGCGGAATCATTCCGCGAAGTCGGCAACTATTGTCGGTATCAACGGAAAAATCCTTCAAATTACGGTTGTTGACGCCGATAATTCTTGCTCCTGCACGCAATGCTGTTACAACTTCATTTTCATCATGAACTTCAACCAACGCTGAAAGTCCAAGAATGTCACATATACTGATGTATTCTTTGATCTGATTTTCGGTTAGTATTGAACAAATCAGCAACACAGCCGAAGCACCCAGCAGCTTTGCTTCGTAGATCATATATTCATCCACCGTGAAATCCTTACGCAGACATGGTACTGAAACTATTTGAGCAATCTCCATCAGATACTTATCAGAACCGAGAAACCATTTCGGTTCGGTAAGAACCGAGATGCAGTCAGCCCCCGCTTCTTCATATTCTTTCGCAATCTGCAAATACGAGAAATCGGGAGCAATCAGGCCTTTTGACGGAGATGCTTTCTTGCACTCACATATAAAGGAAACATCGTCCTTTTTTAGTGCGTTTTCAAAGGTAAATATCCCTTTTGGCAGAGACATTGCCTGCCGTTTGATTTCATCAAGCGGTATTTTCTTTTTTGCTTCTGCCACACGTTCCTTTGCATGATGGGCAAGTTGGTCCAGAATGGTCATTATGCTACCTCCGGGCGATTGCTTACTTCGATCAGTTTATTCAGGGTTTCAAGCGCCTTGCCTGAATCAATCAGTTGTGCAGCTAGGTGAATACCTTCTTTCATGCTTTCAGCTTTACCTCCTATGTACAGAGCGGCACCTGCGTTCATCAATACTGCGTTTCGCTTATGACCTCTTTCTCCATTGAGAATGGCCAGGGTGATCTTTGCATTCTCATCAGGTGTGCCGCCTTTCAAATCATCTTTTGTGCAGCGTTCAAAGCCAAAATCTTCGGGTGTAATTATCGAGGACTTGAACCAACCGTCCCTGATCTCGCAGACAGTGGTTGGTGCGCTCAAAGATATTTCGTCCAGCTTATCCTGCCCATACACCACCATTCCGCGCTTGATGCCAAGGTTAATCAACACTTGTGCAATAGGCTCCACAAGGTAATCATCATACACCCCCAGAAGCTGCATGGTTGGTGAACCGGGGTTGGTGAGGGGACCTAAAATATTAAACACGGTTCTAAAGCCGAGTTCTTTGCGGATCGCTCCCACATATTTCATTGAAGTGTGATATTTTTGTGCGAAGAAGAAGCACATACCAACCTCATTTAGAAGTTCGATACATCTTGCCGGGTTTTGCAGAATATTCACTCCTAATGTTTCAAGACAGTCTGCTGTTCCACACCGGGATGAGGCGGCACGGTTGCCGTGCTTTGCGACATTAATTCCCCCCGCTGCCGCAACAATTGCGGAAGTAGTGGAAATATTAAAGCTGTGGGCATTATCTCCGCCTGTACCAACAATGTCAAACAGCTCCATTCCCGTTTCCACTTTCGTGGCGTGTGCTCTCATTGCCGCTGCACAGCCTGTGATCTCATCGATTGTTTCAGCCCTTGCACTCTTGGTGGAAAGCGCTGCAAGAAATGCTGCGTTCTGGGTAGGTGTGGTTTCACCGCTCATAATTTCGTTCATCACGGTGTATGCCTCATCAAAAGTTAGATCCTCTTTATTTACGATTTTTACGATTGCTTCTTTGATCATAACTCAATTCTCCTTTATAAAATTTTTTAACATAGCTTTTCCATCCGGTGTCATGATGGATTCGGGATGGAACTGTACCCCGTAGATGTGATAATCTTTGTGCTGTACTGCCATTATTTCACCATCTGTGGTAATTGCGATAACCTTCAGGGAATCCGGAATAGTATTTGGATCTGCCGCCAGAGAATGATAGCGTGCTACGGGAGCAATATTCGGGCAACCTTGAAACAGCGGGCTTTCGGTATCAAATCTCACTTTTGATTGTTTTCCGTGCATCAATTTTTTCGCATAGGTAATGGTTGCTCCGAAAGCTGCACATATTGCCTGATACCCCAGGCAGACACCCAATATCGGAATGTCTTTTCCAAGTGTATTTACGGCTTTAACAATAATTCCTGCATCTTCCGGTCTGCCATGTCCGGGGGAAATGATGATCCTTTCCGGTTTTAATTCTCTGATTTCTTCCACTGTCATTTCATCGTTCCGTATAACCCTGATATCAGGATCAATTTCACCGATTAGCTGATAGAGGTTATATGAAAAACTATCGTAGTTATCAATAAGTAAGATCATAATTCCACCTCCTGTGCAAGTTCCAATGCTTTCAAAGAGGATTTCGCCTTGTTCATGCATTCCTCATATTCCTTTTCGGGAACTGAATCCGCGACGATGCCCGCTCCGCTTCTGACAAAAACCTTACCGTTTTTCTTGTAAACGATGCGGATGGCAATGCAAGTGTCCATATTGCCGGTAAAGTCGATGTACCCGATGGCTCCGCCGTAAATTCCACGTTTGTTGTTTTCGAGTTCACCAATAAGCTGACAAGCCCTTATCTTCGGTGCACCGGATAAAGTTCCGGCAGGGAGCACGGCTTCAATGGCATCCAACGCATCTTTGTCTTCCCTGATTTCACCACGTACGATTGAACCGATGTGCATTACATGAGAAAAGCGTACAATAGAATGCAGCTTTTCCACCTGTACAGTGCCAAATTTACTGATTTTGCCCAGGTCATTCCTGCCGAGATCCACCAGCATATTATGTTCGGCAAGCTCTTTATCATCGTTAAGCAATTCTTTCTCCAGAGCTTTGTCCTCATCTTCAGTCTTACCTCTGGGTCTGGTACCTGCCAACGGGAAGGTATGAAGCACACCATTTTCCAGTTTAACCAGCGTTTCGGGAGATGCACCGGCAACCTCCACATCTGTACCGGAGAAGTAGAACATATATGGTGACGGATTGATAGTGCGAAGTATTCGGTATGTGTTTAGAAGGCTTCCTTCAAATGATGCGGAAAGGCGGTTGGAAAGCACGATTTGGAAAATATCCCCCTCATGGATATAATGTTTTGCTTTCTTAACCATATTGCAGAATTCCACTTTATCGAACAGCGGTGTAACATCGCCGAGCAATTTACCGCCCGGCTCCTTTTTCTTTTCTCCGTTTCGGACAAGATCAGCAAGCTGTTTCAGTTCCATGACGGCTTTGTTGTAACCTGTCTCGGGGTCGTCCAGCGACATATTAACGATAAGGATAATTTTCTGCTTCACATGGTCGAAAGCGATAACCTTGTCAAAGAGCATCAAATCAACATCCTTAAAGGCTTCGCTATCCTCAACATCGCATTTGACGGATGGCTCGCTGTACCTGAGGTAGTCATACGAAAAGTAACCCACCAACCCGCCGGTAAAGGGAGGGAGATAGTCTAATCGGGGACTTTTGTATCCTGCGAGGATCTGTCGTAGAAAATCCGAAGGATTATCGGTCTTGAATTTGAGATTCCCGACACTTATCTCCCTGTTAATGCAGGTGATCTCCATCTTCGGATCGAAGCCAAGGAATGTATATCGTCCCCATTTCTCGTTGGCTACCGCTGATTCGAGCATATAGCAATGGGTAGATACATTTTTCAGTATTCTGATCGTTTCGATAGGTGTGGTGAAATCAGACATAATTTCACAGCTTATCGGCAACACGTCATATTTACCAGCAGCAGCATATTCATATACCTGGTTTAAATTTGGCGTAATCTTCACAATCTGCACCTCCAAATAAAAATACTCCTTCGACTTTCTGTCAAAGGAGTTTCTAAACAAAAACGCCCTTGACAGAAGGAAAATATCTGTCAAGGACGAATAAAACCTTATCCGCGGTGCCACCTTGTTTCACGGCATGGCCCGTGCACTTAGCAGGATACCAACATATCCCCGGCAAATAACGTCTGCCTGCAACGTCGCAGAATACTCTGTGATTGCTCACATTTGACTGCGCCCTCAACGGCCCATTTGACAACTTGTTTCTTACCTGATTCTCAGCATCGCAGGCTCTCTGTAAAGGCATCGTTGCCGTTACTTCCGCTTCAATGGTTTAATGATATAAAATTACACATATTTTACCAATATAATATGCAATTGTCAAGTATATGATCAACAAATTTTTTCTCATAGTCTGCTATTACCAGGGCATTTTTGTGGAAGTCATATGTTCTTGAACTAAGCGTCAAGAAAATATATTTTAGACAGTTGGCAACCATAGCAAAATTCCAGAAAATGAACCCAGGCAGCCAGATAAAGTCTGAACCATCAGTGCATCATCATTTTTCTTACAATATAATCTCCCTGTCGGCAGTAGTATGAATATACTGGAATAGTTCAGCCTCGATCGTTTTAGTTTCTGCTGGTACCGGCTCCTGTACAGCATCATCCTGTTATTCTCAGGTTTTTCGGAAATTTCAAACAGTCCTGCTTCTTCAAGTTCCTCAATTCTTTGCCGAAAATTCTCATCATATTGCAGAATTAAAAGGGACATTTCCATGCCATGGCGTACTATTCCCAAAACATTGCAGAATACACCGTCCACATCAACACTTTTCCCTATTACCTTTATTTCATCAATATGGGATAAGACTTCACGCAAAAATCCAATATTCATAAAATTCTCCTTACCTTCGGGTATAATCATAAAGCATTTTAAATATACATCAAATTAAATCAAGGTAATTATAAATTAAGCAGGTGGCTGCCTGCTTTTTTTACATCCTGATACCCATTTTTCTGCATGTTTTCAGGATGCTGTCCATGTCAATTTCATTTTTGCCTTCAGATGTCATAACTACAGCCGCCTCATTCAGGACGGTTTCAATAGCGGAACAGCTGAAACCATTAAAGCTTTTGGCAAGATTTTCGATTTTAATATCATCGGAAAGCCGTTTCTTTCTGGTATACAGACTTATAAGTTTGACTCTTGTATCCTGATCAGGATTGGGAATCGTGTATTTCAGATCAAATCTTCCCGGACGTATAAGTGCTGCATCCAATGAGGCATAAGAATTGGTTGCTGCAACGACCAGAACGCCGTCTTCATTTTGGAATCCGTCCATCTCATTCAACATAGCCGTAATTATACGATTATTCTCCTTATCTATACCAGTACCAGCATAATTTCTCCTTTCGCCTATACCGTCAAATTCATCGATAAATATTATGCAAGGCTTATACCTTCGCGCTTTATTAAATAATTGCTTGATCTTTCTCGGGCCTATTGACATGATGGCACTTTGGAAATCAGCTCCCTTAGTTGCTATAAAGTTAACACCGGCTTCTTCCGCCAATGCTTTTGCAAACAATGTTTTCCCGTTTCCGGGAGGGCCCTCCAGCACAATCCCTTTTGTGGGGCGTATGCCCTTTCTTCTGTACTCTTCCGGATTTTTAAGAATCTCTACGGCATAAATCATTTCCTTTTTCAAATCATCCATGCCGGCGATATCCTCAAACTTTACTCCGGTATGCCTTATTATCTTGAATGATTTAAAATATTCACCAAAAATCTTATAAATGGCAAAAATAATAATGGCAATGAAAGCTACATTAAACAGAATATCAAAGACTGCAACAAATATGTCTTCACCTTCGGTGTTATCTGCCACTTCAATCCCGGATAACAGAAGTTTCTCTTTAAATCCATCTGTTTTCGGATTGTCGGTATAATACTTCCCATTGTCTGTTTCTTTCCTGAATTCAATTTTATCCGGCTGAATTGTAACAGATGTTATCTTTCCCTCTGTAAACAGGTCGTTAAATTCCTTATATTTCACATATGTTCCGTTATTTTGACTGAACAACATTAAAGCCACAATAAGAACCAATATTGCAACAAAAGATAAAATAATAATCTGCCTTTTTTTTAATCGGAATTTTTTCATAAAATACTTCTTCTCCTAAATGTTTTATTACAAAGCTCCTGTAAACTTCCGCCTTTCAGGAATTGTATAACTATACGGACGAAAAAGCAATAGTTCCCGGTGTAAACAGAAATGTGTCGAAAAATTTCAAATATGCAAAAACGGACGTATCTTTTTTAGATACGCCCGTTTCAGACTGAAGACAAAGCTCACTGAAAAGTGGGCTTTTTTTATCTAAAAGAGTAGTTAAGGACATAACAATCATGGTATAATATAAATACATGAAACGCTCATGTAATAAGGATTTCAA
>Ga0134100_1003086_pt1 | contig 11700 bp, 10 predicted proteins | sample 11_taG_2_FD_94444 | JGI IMG/M metagenome (GOLD analysis project Ga0134100, IMG submission 94444) | Switchgrass degrading microbial communities from high solid loading bioreactors in New Hampshire, USA - 11_42_5_180_A3 metaG | ecosystem: Engineered > Bioreactor > Semi-continuous > Anaerobic >...
AATACCTTTGACACCATGAGCAGTTCTACCCATTTCCCGCACATCAGATTCCCAGAAACGGATGCAAAGACCGTTTCTGGTAGCCATAATGATTTGATCATTGGGCTTCGTTAGCTGAACCCCAATAAGTTCATCCTCAGCATTTAAGCTGATTGCAATTAGTCCATCCTTGCGGGAAGAATTATACTCTTTTAGCAATGTCTTCTTAACGATGCCGTTTTTAGTAGCCATAAAGAGATAAGATTGCTCATCATATTCCCGTAAGGAAAGGACAGCTGTGATCTTTTCTTCATTGGGGTTGATATTGAGGAGATTGACAATAGCTGTTCCTTTGGCCGTCCGAGCTGCTTCAGGAATTTCATGGGCTTTGAGCCGGTATACTTTTCCGCGGGTAGTAAAGAAGAGAATATATTTATGGGTGGTAGTTGTAAATATCTGTTCCACAAAATCCTCTTCCCGCGTGGTCATTCCATGAACTCCCTTGCCACCACGCCGTTGGCTCTTGTATGTATTTAAAGGCATTCTCTTAATATAGCCCTTGTGGGACATGGTTATGACGACTTCTTCATCCGCGATTAAATCTTCAATATCCATATCCGTAGTCTCAAAGGAAATCTCAGTTCTTCTTTCATCACCGAATTTTTCCTTTAATTCCTGCAGCTCTTGTTTAATGATGTCCAGAACCATTTTTTCTGAATCTAAGACTGCCTTTAAGTAAGCAATTGTCTCCAAGATCTTTTGATATTGTTCTTCAATCTTTTCTCTTTCTAAGCCTGTCAGCCTTTTCAGCCGCATATCCACAATGGCTTGGGCTTGCTTGTCTGACAGTCCGAAACGTGCCATTAAGTTTTCTTTAGCATTTTCTTCATCTTCAGAAGTTCGAATGATATTGATAACTTCATCAATATAATCTAAAGCTATCCTTAAGCCTTCTAAGATGTGGGCTTCAGCCTCAGCTTTATTAAGTTCAAACCGGGTCCGCCGGATAATAACATCTTCTTGATGCTTGATGAAATAATGAATTATTTGTTTGAGATTAAGTACTTTAGGTTCCCCGTTAACTAAGGCTAAGAGATTGACCCCATAACCCTCTTCCATTTGGGTATGTTTATAAAGTTGGTTAAGAATTACTTGAGGATTCACATCCCGGCGTAACTCAATGACAATCCGCATGCCGCTGCGGTCCGATTCATCTCTAAGATCAGTGATACCATCTATTTTTTTATCCCTAACTAACTCGGCAATTCTTTCCACAAGTCTGGCTTTGTTAACCATGTAAGGGATTTCCGTAACAACAATCCGCATCTTCCCTGACTTTTCCATTTCTTCAATATGGGCTTTAGCGCGGATTTTGAAGTTACCTTTGCCCGTTTTGTAGGCGGATATTATCCCTTCTGTACCCATAATGGTTGCCCCTGTGGGGAAATCAGGACCTTTAATGTACTTCATCAAATCTCTAATCTCTATCTCGGGATTATCGATTTGAGCAATGATTCCATCTATAACCTCATTGAGATTATGAGGAGGAATGTTGGTGGCCATTCCTACCGCAATCCCGGAAGAGCCATTGACTAAAAGATTAGGGAGTTTAGAAGGCAAAACCTTTGGCTCTTCTAACCTTTCATCATAGTTGGGTTGAAAATCAACAGTATCTTTATCGATATCTGCCAACATATATTGGGTAATTTTGGCCATCCTAGCTTCTGTATAACGCATAGCTGCAGCCGGATCACCATCCACGGAGCCGAAATTACCGTGACCGTCAATTAAAGGATAACGGTAAGAAAAGTCCTGGGCCATCCTGACAACGGCATCATAAATAGAGCTATCTCCATGAGGATGGAATTTACCCATGCAATCTCCAACCAGCCTTGCTGATTTACTATAAGGCTTATTGGGAGTCATGCCCAGATCGTGCATGGTATAAATAATCCGCCGTTGTACAGGTTTTAAGCCATCCCGCACATCAGGCAAAGCACGGCTTACAATAACACTCATGGAATAGTCAATAAAGGACTTCTTTAATTCTTCAGATATCTCAATAGGGAGAATTTTTCCTCCTTGAATTTCTGTAGACATTTACTATCCCCCTTAAACATCCAGATTGCGGACATAACGCGCATTTTCCTGGATGAACTCCCGTCTGGGTTCTACCAAATCACCCATCAGAATTGTAAATAATTCATCGGCTTTTATGGCATCCTCCATGGTAACTTGCAAAATTGTCCTCTTAGCCGGATCCATAGTAGTCTCCCAGAGCTGCTCTGGATTCATTTCCCCAAGACCTTTATAACGCTGGATTTCTACTTTATCCCGACCGATTTCATCCTGGATTTTGCCCAGTTCTTCTTCACTGTAAGCATAATAAACGTCTTTGCCTTTTTTAATCTTATATAGAGGTGGTTGAGCGATATAGACATAATTATTTTCAATCAAAGGCTTCATATAGCGGAAGAAGAAAGTCAAAAGCAAGATCCGGATATGAGCTCCGTCCACATCAGCATCTGTCATGATGATCAATTTATGATAACGGGCCTTTGTAATATCAAAATCATCCGAAATGCCCGTTCCCATGGCTGTAATCATCGCTCTTATTTCTTCATTGCTAAAGATACGGTCTAAGCGGGCCTTTTCCACATTTAGAATTTTACCCCGCAAAGGCAAAATAGCTTGGAAGCGGCGGTCTCTACCGGATTTAGCTGAACCACCCGCACTGTCTCCCTCCACAATATACAATTCGCAAAGCTCTGCTTCTTTCCAGGAACAATCGGCCAGTTTGCCTGGAAGAGCACTGACTTCCAAAGCGCTTTTCCGGCGAGTTAATTCTCTGGCCTTGCGGGCAGCTTCCCGAGCTCGAAAAGCTTGAAGGGATTTTTCAATAACTTTTTTCGCTATAGCCGGATTTTCTTCCAAATATACGGCTAAACCTTCCCCCATAATGGAGTCGACAATAGAACGAATTTCCGAATTACCTAATTTGGTCTTTGTTTGACCTTCAAATTGGGGTTCCGGTACCTTCACAGAGATAACTGCAGTCAGCCCTTCCCGGATATCTTCCCCGGCTAAATTAGCTTCATTGGCTTTTAAAATATTAAGCTTGCGGGCATATTCATTGATTACCCGGGTTAAGGCAGCTTTAAAGCCTGATTCATGGGTTCCGCCTTCTTGGGTATGAATATTATTGGCATAAGAAAAAAGGTTCTCCACATAGCCATCATTATATTGCATGGCTATTTCCACAAAGACACCGTCTTTTTCATCTTCAATATAAATGGGTTCCGGATGTAGGACTTCCTTGGAACGATTAATATATTTGACAAAGTCATAGATCCCGCCGGTATGATAATAAACTTCTTTCTTTCCGTCTCTTTCATCGATTAACGTAATGGATACTTTTTTGTTCAAAAAAGAAAGTTCGCGTAATCTATGGGCTAAAGTATCAAAATTAAATACTGTTTCTTCAAATATTTCCGGGTCTGGAGAAAAAGTAATTTTAGTCCCTGTTTTATCCGGATCAACTTTGCCAATAATCTGAAGTTCTGTCATGGTCTTGCCACGCATAAACTCTTGATGATAGATGTTGCCGTTTTTCATGACCTCTACATGTAACCAAGTAGACAGGGCATTAACGACACTCATCCCTACTCCATGCAATCCGCCGGATACTTTATAGGCACTGCCGCTGAATTTACCACCGGCATGAAGTACTGTTAAGGCAACTTCCACAGCAGGCTTGCCCAGTTTGGGGTGAATATCAACAGGAATACCTCTTCCGTTATCCACCACAGTTATACTTTCATCTTTATGGATAGTAACCTCGATATTGTCACAAAAGCCTGCTAAAGCTTCATCAATGCTATTATCCACTATTTCATAAACCAAGTGATGCAGGCCTCGTGAACTTGTAGAGCCAATATACATCCCTGGTCTTTTTCTAACCGCTTCCAAACCTTCCAATACTTCAATCTGCCCTGCATTATAATCGTTGCTTGGAATATTCTGCTTCACTTCGGCATGTTCTTGCAAAGCTGATCCCTCCATATTCCCTCTAAAACTCCACATCTAACCTTTTAATTATAAATCTTTTTAGCTCTTTATTCAAATAAAGGGGTAAAAGCAAATTTCAGAAAAATCAAAGAAACCTCACCTAGAAGTTTAGAGAGGTTTCTTTTCAATTTAACGATCTTCAATAATTATCAGGGAACTTGAGCGTTTTAACAAAGTAGTGGAGGATATAGGAGAAAAGTAATTGCCTTGGCTGGTTATGACTAAAGATTTTTCTTTACCTTTTTCCGATATATAATTTATTTTTTGATTCTCCTTAATTCCCTTTAAAAAATTGAGTGAGATAGGATTCTTCATGGCTGTCTCCAAATCCAGTATAGCAATGATACTTTCTTGACTGACCAAGATATCCCCGCCTAAATGTAAAAACATTAATCTATCCTCCCAATCTTCCCTTTTTCTACTTTGAGTAAAAGTGATGCTCTATTTGAAAGCTGATCTGCGCTCGTCATAGTGATAATCGATTGTTCCAGATTTCTAATATGTTCTAATAGATAGTCTCTCCTTATTTTATCTAATTCAGACAGAACATCATCCAGCAAAAGTAAAGGATATTCCCCTTTTTCCTCGAGAAAAACCTCTAATTCAGCTAATTTAACACTCAAAACAATGGAGCGCTGTTGCCCTTGGGAGCCATAAAGACGCGCCGAACGCTCATTTAATTTAAACAGAATATCGTCTCGATGCGGCCCTACCAGAATCATTTTTCTCTCAATTTCTAAAGGCATTTTTTCTGCCAATACTTTTGGAAAATGCTCTAGGGCTTCTTCAAGATCATTTTTGCCTAAAGCCAGATATTCCATAGCCAATTCCTCTTTACCGGAGGATATTTCCCGATAGATTTCCTGGCTTTTTTGGGCAATCAATCTTGTGAATTCCCACCGATTAGCTATGATTTGGGATCCTAGTTTGACTATTTGTTCATTCCATAATCCCAATTGTTCTCTCATTCCACCTTGTGGATTCTTTAGGAGAGCGTTTTTTTGTTGCATAACTTTGTTATAAGCATTGAGAAGTTGTATATGTTTCGAGTTATGTTGGGCTATATGTAAATCCAAAAACCTTCTTCTTTCAGCCGGCCCACCTTTTACCATGGCTAAATCATCAGGAGAAAAAAAAACTACATTTATTGTGCCTACGTATTCAGACAGCTTGCTGATAGGTATCTGGTTTATTTTAATGATTTTTCTTTTATCCCGATAATGGCTTTCTAAACGGACTTTCCGCCGGCGTACCAGGAAATCACCATAAAGATGAAACTCATTTTCACCCCAACGGGCTAGCTCTTGTTCCCGGTGAACACGGTAAGATTTTCCAGTCAAAAGATAATAAATACCTTCCAAAATATTGGTCTTACCCTGCCCATTCTCCCCTTGCAGGATGTTTAAGCCAGGTCGAAAGTTTACTTCTTGATCTTCATAATTGCGAAAGTTCTTTAAATGCAACCATTTTATTTCCATGTTAATCGGCCAACTTATGCAGTGCGAACTGGTAAAGCCAGATACAAGTAATTGGGATCATCTACAGGGCGAATAATTCCAGGACTATAGGATCCGGATAATTCAAAAATAATCTCATCGGAATCAATTACCTTTAAGACATCCAACAAGAACTTGGAATTAAAGGCTATCTTTAAATCATTGCCTTCTTTTCTTACATCCATTTGCTCCGAGATTTTACCTAATTCGGAGGTTTGAACTATGGATAGACGTTCATTTTCTATGGACAGTTTAATAATTATGGGATGAGCGCCGTCCCTGACTAATAAAGAAGCTCTTTCCACGGAATCTTGAAATAGTTTGGTTGAAAGTAAAAGTTTTGTTTGACAGGATTGAGGAATAACTTGTTTATAATTAGGAAATTGTCCTTCAATCAAACGGGATAACAGTTGCACAGCGCCAAATTGAAAGAGAATTTGGGACTCGTTAAATCGAATGCAAAGCGTTTCATCTTCATCTTTCAAGAGACGATAGATTTCACTTAAGGTCTTTGCAGGAATTATGCCTTGGAACTTAATCTTTTCCGGATTTTCGATCTCAGCAATTCTGTAGGCTAAGCGATGAGTATCGGTAGCGATTAAACGCAAATTTCCTTCTTCAATTTGCAAAAGACAACCTGTAAAAACCGGGCGACTCTCTTCAGTCGAACAAGCAAAAGTTGTTTGCCTGATCATGGTCTTGAAAATAGCCACAGGCAAATTAAAGGTTTCAGCTTCAAAAAGATCCGGCAGTAAAGGAAATTCTTCAGGATCATAACCTCTTAAAGCAAGATTCGACTCATAATAATTAATATTAAGAACGTCGTTTTGAAATTCTAATTCAATCGGCGCATCGGGAAGCTTGCGAACTAAATCCGAAAAGATCCGTGCTGGGAGGACTACTACACCTTCTTGTTCTATCTGTGCAGGCACTACACAGCGAATCCCTATTTCCAAATCCGTAGCCTCAAAAATCAGCGTTTGTCCTTCAGCTTTTAACAAAATTCCTTGGAGAACCGGTAAGGTGTTTTTATTTGATACTGCTTTTTGGACAGTATTTACTCCTGTGATTAGGGAATCTTTCGAACAAAAAACTTTCATTGAGCAGCCTCCTTAAAAAATCAAAAAACTTATTAACAGTGGCATATTAGAAAAGGAATAATAATAAGATATTAAGTTAGTCGTATAAGTAGTATAGCTTGTCTCTATGTGGATAAATTACTTAAACCCATGGGAGAGTATGCTTGTCCATGAGTAAAAACATGTGAATTAAAATTTTATTTTATCCACATGTTAACAAACTCATTTTTTTCTCAATTTTATCCCATAGGTATTAACAATTTATACACATCTTTGGCCACATCAACTTTTGGATTGAATCATTTGAATAATTTCATTGATCTTTCTATCTAATAAAGGATCTGTTCGCCGGCTTTCGGTAATTTTTTCATGGGCATGGAGGACAGTGGTATGATCTCTTCCACCGAATTCTTCTCCAATTTTAGGTAAAGAATTGTCAGTTAATTCCCTGCATAAATACATGGCTATTTGGCGTGGAAAAGCCACTGCCCTTGTTCGTTTTTTGGCTTTGAATTCGGCAAGAGAAAGATGATAGTAATTAGCTACTGCCTCTTGAATCATATCAATGGTGATTTCTTTGGGAGTATTTACAGGGATAATATCTTTCAATGCTTCAGCGGCAGTCTCCACTGTTATGGGGTTGGAAGTTAAAGAACCATAAGCCATAACTCTGATCAAAGCGCCTTCTAATTCCCGAATATTGGAGTGGATTTTATCGGCGATATAAACCATAACGTCGTTGGAAACCTGAAGGTTTTCCAATTTGGCTTTTTTGCGCAAAATGGCTATTCTTGTTTCCAGATCCGGTGGTTGTATATCTGTAATCAATCCCCATTCGAAACGGGAGCGCAAGCGGTCTTCCAAGGTAGGAATTTCTTTGGGAGGCCGATCGGAAGAAATGATGATTTGCTTGTTGGCATCATGTAGAGCGTTGAAAGTATGGAAAAATTCCTCTTGGGTACCTTCTTTACCGGCAAGGAACTGAATGTCGTCAATAAGCAAAATATCCACATTGCGATAATGATTGCGGAATTCAATGGGGTTTTGGTCCCGAATGGATTCAATCAATTCATTGGTAAATTTTTCACTGGAGACATAAAGAACCCTGGTACTGGGGGAACGTTGAATAACAGCATTACCGATGGCATGCATTAAATGGGTTTTACCAAGACCGACTCCACCATAGATAAAAAGGGGATTATAGGCATAAGCAGGTGATTCGGCCACGGCTAAGGCAGCGGCATGAGCAAAACGATTGCTGTTGCCAATGACAAAAGTATCAAAAGTATATTTCGGATTTAAGGTTTTATTTTCGGGAGGGTCAATTCTAGTTCCTGTAGATACTTTGGGTTGCTCCTTTTCTTGCTGCATAACTTCGTGCAGGTTAGAAACAACAAAGCGTAAATTCATGGATTGACCAAGAATAGATTGAACAGTAGAGCGAATAATAGGTGCATAACGACTTTCCAACCAATCCTTAGCGAACTCATTGGGTACACCAACAATTAGAGTATCCCCTTCAATGTCCAGTAAGCAGGTAGAGCTAAGCCACGTTTCAAAACTTGGTTTAGAAAGTTCGGTTTCCAGTTTCGCTAGGGTTTCTTGCCAAAGCACTTGTAAAGAACGGGGTGGCATTAAATGGACCTCCCTTGTCTGATTATGTAATATGACAATAAAAAAGTTATACACAAACTTATACACATTTGTGGATAACTTAATAAAATTTTTACTGTGTATAATATAATTTGGCTAGGTAGTGATGTTAAAAGGCTGGGTGTACAAACATAATACCAAGTTTTTTGGGGGTTATCAACAGGAAGTTAAGGGTATAGAAAAATTATTCACAGGATAAATCTTTTTGCGCAAAAAGTTATCCACAGAAATCTCAATTTATCCAACAAATAACCGCTTTTTTTAACATTATCCACAAGTGGATATCTATGTTAGTTTGCTTGACAGCTTAGAAACGCCTGGAGTATAATCACAAGAGGCATGCTTTTCGTATTTGTTTTTTCCCTTGAAGGAGGTGCAATAGAAGTATGAAACGGACTTGGCAACCGAAGAATCGTCGTCATAAGAGAGTACATGGTTTTCTCAAGAGAATGAGTAGTTCAACAGGAAGAAACGTGCTTAAACGCCGTCGTATGAAGGGGCGGAAGAAATTATCAGCTTAAGGCCGCAATCATGTGGCCTTTTTCAATAATAAGGATAAAATATTTTTTTCTTTCTTTGATGAGGTTTATCCCGCAGATTGATGAGAGAAACTACTAATACTGAGTCTTGTTTAGAAAAAGGGAGGAGCCATGTTACAGAGAAATCTAAGATTGCGCCAAAGATCTCTTTTTCGAAAAGTTTTTGCCCAAGGTAAGAGTTTCTCTGGTAAATATGTTATTATTTATGTGGCAGAAGGCCCTTCCAAATTCGGATTTGTTGCTTCAAAAAAAGTTGGCACCGCAGTGGAAAGAAATCGTGCCAAGCGTTTGATGCGAGAAGTTATTAGACTTAATTTAGATAAGATCAAAGAAAATACGCAAATTATTTGTATTGCTCGGGCATCAATTAAAGGAGTTTCCTATTCTCAAGTCGAAAATAGTCTTTTGCAAAGCTTGCGCAAAGCAAAAGTTCTAAAAGATAGTTCTAACTAATTTATTATAGGATGAGCGTTTTTGTCAGATAATGAGATGAACGGGTTGGGATTTAAATGAAAAGAGTTCTTATAGGTATAATCAGAGTATACCAACGTTTTATCTCTCCTTTAAAAGGACCCACGTGCCGTTTTTATCCCACTTGTTCAGAATACGCCATTCAAGCTATCCAAAAATATGGGGTTATAAAAGGTGTTGGGAAATCAATCCTTAGAATTTTGAAATGCCATCCCTTTCACCCTGGTGGTTATGATCCAGTTTAAGGAGGATGTTTGTGAGTACATTTGTTTATTGGATGACGGAACTGCTAAAATTGCTATATAGAATAACTGACTTTTTTGGTATAGCCAGCTATGGCTTGGCTATTATCCTTTTAACCATTATTGTTAAGACCTTAATTTATCCTCTTACTTGGAGGCAAATGAGATCCATGCGTAAAACCATGGAGCTACAACCCAAGCTTCAGGAATTACAGAAGAAATATAAAAATAACCCGGAAAAACTCAATAAAGAGACTATGGAATTGTATAAGACAGCCGGTGCAAACCCCATGGGTGGTTGTCTCCCATTGCTTATACAGATGCCTATTTTTTTCGCTCTTTATAGCACCCTTTTCAACTTCAATAACTATATTGCCGATCCCAGTCAAGCTATGTTTTTATGGTTTGATATCACCCAAAGAGGAAATATCATTCTGGCCGTTTTAGCAGCTGCCACAACGTTCTTACAAACCAAGTTATCCAATGCAATGAACCCGGCAATGAAGAAAAAGAAAGAAAATAAAGGCAATGCTCCTGATCCCACTGAATCCACCACTAAGATGATGCTCTATTTCATGCCTTTGTTTATGGGCTATATTACTTGGACTGTACCATCAGGTTTAGGTTTGTACTTCTTCACCATGAATATTGTTTCTATTTTCCAACAGGCTTATATCAATCACAAGCTTAATAAGGAGCAGGAGCAAGTTGAGGCTGCTTAAAAAATAAAAAAGAAAAGAAATGGCCTTGGTTACACAGAGGGAGGGTATCCATGAGATTCGCAGAGAAAACAGGTAAAACCGTAGAAGAGGCGATCAATGCCTGTCTTACAGAGCTAGGAGTAGAGCGTAACCGTGTTAAGATTGAAGTTTTAGAGGAACCTACGAAAAAAGGGCTTTTTGGCTTATTAGGAACCACCCTTGCTAAAGTACGTGTGAGTTATGAAGATTGTCCTGGGGAATTGGCTTGTGCTTTTCTTAAAGAAGTTTGCAGGACTATGGGTGTGGAAGCTGAGTTTAGTTATACTCAGCAAGGTCAGCATTGGCTCGTAAATATTTCCGGCGAAGATCTTGGTATTTTAATTGGCAGACGTGGAGATACTTTAGAAGCGCTTCAATATCTGACTAATCTGGCTGTTGCTAAGCAAATTCCGGAAAAAGTTCGGATCATTGTTGACGTGGAAGGGTACCGTCAACGGCGCGAGGAAACTTTGATTCGTTTAGCAAAGAGACTGTCCGATAAAGTTAAGCGTACCGGTAATCGCGTTGTCTTAGAACCTATGAATCCTCACGAAAGAAGGATTATCCACACAGCATTGCAAGACGACACCAGAATTTCTACCTTCAGTGAAGGAGAAGAACCTAATCGTAAAGTGGTAATATCCTTAAAAAGGTCAAAAGAGATTTCCTGAGGGGTGAGCCCCTCTTTTTTGTTATAGAATCGGGGTGAAATCCATGGATGACACAATTGTTGCTTTATCTACGGCTATAGGTGAGGCCAGTATTCATGTCATAAGACTGAGTGGCCCTCAAGCCAAAGAGATTATTGATAAAACATTTAAACCGCGCAACCTTAAGCGCTGGGAGGAAGAAAGAAATTTTACTTTGCATTTAGGCCATTTTTATGGTTCCGATAAGATTTTGGATGAAGTATTAATTGGAAAAATGCTGGCTCCCCATTCGTATACAGGTGAAGATGTTTATGAAATTAACTGCCATGGTGGTTTATATGTGGCAGAAAGAATTTTGCAAGAGTGTCTAAGGAATGGAGCACGACTTGCTGAACCCGGAGAGTTTAGCAAACGGGCCTTTTTAAATGGGAAGTTAGACCTTATTCAAGCGGAAGCTATTGTTGATTTGATTTCGGCTAAGACTGACCTTGCCGCTGATCTTGCTCTAAATCAGATGAGTGGTCAGCTTTCTCTTAAGATCAAAGCTTTGCGAGAGCAAGTCCTGGAGACTTTAGCTTTCATTGAAGCAGGAATTGATTTTCCTGAAGATGATGTGGAGAGTCTGGATCGGGATTCTTTATTAAGAAGAATTAATCAGGGTTTAGCAGAGGCTGAGGATATTTTAAAAAGCAGTAAAACCGGAAAAGTTATCCGGGAAGGTATGGTTACAGCCATTGTGGGTCAACCCAACGTGGGCAAGTCAAGCTTATTAAATGCTCTTAT
>Ga0134100_1003097_pt1 | contig 11663 bp, 8 predicted proteins | sample 11_taG_2_FD_94444 | JGI IMG/M metagenome (GOLD analysis project Ga0134100, IMG submission 94444) | Switchgrass degrading microbial communities from high solid loading bioreactors in New Hampshire, USA - 11_42_5_180_A3 metaG | ecosystem: Engineered > Bioreactor > Semi-continuous > Anaerobic >...
CCCACACCTTCCGGCAAGATCGAGCTCTTTTCCAAAACTCTTTATGATATGAAAAACCCAGAGATTCCTGCTATCCCTGTCTATGTACCGTCCTGGGAAGGCCCTGAAGATGAACTGACCCAAAAGTACCCCTTACAAGTCATCGGCTGGAAAACCAAGGCCAGAGATAATTCCAGCTTCTACAACAATCCATTTCTCAAACAAACAATGTCACAAGAATTATGGATTAACCCTCTTGACGCAAAACCGCGGGGTATCAATACCGGTGATAAAGTCAAAGTCCTCAATGACCGGGGTTACACCATAATCAAAGCTCGAGTTACCCCCAAAATTATACCTGGAGTTGTTGCCGCCCCCACCGGTTCCTGGTACACCCCTGATGGCAATGGAGGCTGCATCAACGGCAATCTCAACGTTCTCACGACCTTAAAAATGACCGCCTTAAGTCATGGCAATACCCAACATACCTGCTTAGTTGAAGTTGTCAAGCTCTAATAAGCCAATTTCAGGAGGGATAGTAAATGAGTGTTCAATATGGTTTCTTTATTAATCAAAGCCGATGCAGTGGCTGTCATGCTTGTCAGGTAGCCTGCTGCGACAAAAATGACTTGGAGGAAGGTCGCCTTTTCCGGCGGATTTATGAAGCTGAAGGCGGAGAGTTCTTACCTTTTAATAATGGTTACCAACATAATGCCTTTTCTTTTTTCACTTCCATCTCCTGTAATCACTGTGATGAACCTAAATGCACCCAAGCTTGCCCCAGCGGCGCTATGCACAAAGATCCGGAAACAGGAATTGTCTCCGTCAATCAAAACCGTTGCATTGGCTGTAAATACTGCACTTGGGCTTGCCCTTACGGTGCACCCCAATACAACAAAGAATTAGGCAAAATGTCCAAATGCGATTTCTGCAAAGATTTGTTAGAAAAGGGGGAAACCCCTGTCTGTGTAGCCGCTTGTCCTTACGAAGCTCTTGATTTCGGACCTATTGAAGAATTACGGGCTAAGTATGGCACTCTGGCCGAGACTTTGAACTTACCCTCAGCAAGTGAGACCCATCCTAATATCGTAATCAAACCTCACCAAAGATAAATAATATGGAGGGATTAATATGCATTCATGGCCGTTACTAATATTCACCCTGGCTATCCAAGCTGCAGTAGGCGGTTCTCTCATTCTTTTCCTCTATAATGCCTGGCTGAAAAAGACTGTGGCTGAAAATACTTTAGAAAAGTATAATCTTCGAAGTTTAATTGTCCTAACGGCCCTCGCTCTGCTTGGTCTGGCCTGCTCTTTTTTCGATTTGGGTTATCCTCTCAATGCCCCCAACGCTATTAGAAATATCGGCACTTCTTGGCTATCCCGGGAAATACTTCTAACGTGCATCTTTATTGTCTTGATGGCCCTCGCATTAGTCATGAGCCTTAAAGCAAAAAAGCTCACCCAAAGCTTGCTGGGTGTTGCCGGTCTCATCGGGTTGGCAGCAGTCTTTGCCATGGGTGGCCTGTACAGCAACACAATTTTTGAGCCTTGGCACAATGTTAACACTCTTATCGGTTTTTATGGTTCTACCTTTATCCTGGGAACTGTAGTGATCAATCTCATCCTTTTCCCTCTTTATAATACCAACAAAGGCTCTATTGAGGCTGTAAAACTGCCAACCCTGCTGATTATCTTAACTGCCTTCATTCTCCAGTTTACCTTTATTACTGCCATAGGTTTTAGCTTAACCAGCCTAAATCCTGCCATCTCCCTGATGCGCTGGCTTTGTTCAGCCTTTGCAGCCCTTTTGCTGACTTACATCTATTTCAAAGACACAAAAAATTCAGGGCTTATCTTTGCTTCCTTCTGTATAATGCTGGTGGGTGAAATCATAGGCAGATACTTATTCTACCTCCCCTTAAGCTAAAGCCTAAAGCCCATATTTTAAACCCCACGTCCATTTGGCGTGGGGTTTTCCTATTCTTACGCTATTCTTTACACTATTTTATACTCTATTTTATACATTTATTTCGGTCTGAATTTATACCCAACACCCCAAACCGTCAGGATATACTGGGGTTTTGCCGGATCTGCCTCGATTTTCTCCCTGATGCGACGGATGAATACGGTCACAGTATTAATATCTCCTTCAAAATCCATGCCCCAAATTCTGTCCAGTAATTGTTCCCTGGTAAAAACTTTTCCCCTGTTCTTGGCGAGAAAAGCGAGCACTTCAAACTCTTTAGAGGTTAAATCCACTTTTTCACCTTTAACATAGACCTCATATTCATTTAACCATATTGCCAAATCCCCAATCTTGAGGATTTCATGCTCTTTATTTACCTCTTCATCCATGTGCCGAGCTCTCCTCAGCACAGCCTTAATTCGATATTCCAACTCCATCGCACTGAAAGGTTTAACGAGATAATCATCTCCCCCCATTTTAAAACCGATTCCTTTATCCACTATATCCCCTTTAGCCGAGAGAAATATTATAGGCACTTCACTAAAGGAGCGAATTTTTTCACAGAGGGCAAAACCATCCAGTCCCGGCAGCATAACATCAAGGATCAACAAGTCGGGAGACTCTTTGGGAAATACTTTTAAGGCTTCGAGGCCGTTGCTTGCATAGACAAAATCATAGCCGTTTTCCCTCACGATATATTCAACAGCCTTTTGAATGCTTCTCTCATCATCAACTAGCATGATTTTCATTTTGCCCATCTCCCTTCTCTTTTCCAATAGGCAGGTAGACTACAAAGGTGCTGCCTTGATTAAGCTCACTTTCCACAGTAATAGTTCCACCATGCAGTTCGGTAAATTCTTTGGCTAGGGCCAATCCAAGTCCACTGCCATTAAATCTTCTGGAGGAGGATGAATCCACCTGGACAAACTTTTCAAAAATATGGGCTTGATTTTCCTGAGAAATCCCTATTCCATCATCCTGGACCATAATCTTAATATACCCCGGCTCTTCTGCCAAAGCAGCTCGTATACTGACATTACCCCCGGCGGGAGTGAATTTAATCGCATTGCCGGCCAGGTTTTCGATAATACGGCGAACTTTCTCATAATCCCCTTGAATCAGCCGCACACCTCGATCAACTCCGGTTGTCAAATTAATGTCATTACGATGAGCCAAAGGGCGAACTACACTTTCCACGTTGTTGATAACATCCACTAAGTCCAAAGTTTCTATCTTCAATAGTTTTTTCCCGGTCTCGATTCGAGCCAGATCCAAAATATTATTAATCATATATAGCAGCACTTCACTGTTTTCTTTAATTTCTCCGAGAATTTGCTCTTCCTCAGAATCTACGAAATTCTTTTTCTTAAGGAGAATCTCAGAAAAAACAATGATTGCTGTTAAGGGAGTGCGCAATTCGTGGCTGACCATAGCCAGGAAATCCGTTTTATATTGGCTGTCTTCTTTTAATAAAGCGTTCACCTTTTCCAGCTGGGCTTGTTTGATTTGTAACTGCTCATTGGCCTTCTCCAGTTCGATAGTCCTTTCCTCAACCTTATGTTCAAGGTCTGAGTATAACTCTTTCAACTGCTTTGCCATGCTATCAAAATGATAAGCCAAATCTTCAAGTTCCTCGGCGGCGTTAAAGTACTCCAGATTAATATCCAAATTTCCCTTTCCCACTTGCTTCACTGCCTGTTCCAGGTGCTCAATAGGGTTCGTTACCCGCCTATTCACAAAGTAATAAATGGCCAAAACACAGACGATGATTAATAAAGTAAATGTTATACACTGCCAAAACATATTAAAAACTATAGCTTGATCTTGGATATTTGTTGGCATGGTAATACTTATAGCCCCGGCGAGATCCCCTATTTTCATCCCCTCTTTGGGATAGCCGGAAATATCCAGTTCTCCTACCGGTTCACCATGGCACTCCAGACAGCTTTCATCAATACGCATGGGAGTGATATAACGAAAATAACGCCGGCCTTCATCTTTTGTTAACTCCCAATAGGAAGTTAAAGCCTCATCTCCTCTGAATTTTTCTAAAACCTCTGCTTCAAAAAGATCGGGTTCATTCAGAGAATTGCGGGGGTTGGTATTAACATAGCGAATCTTGTAACCGTTCTTTTCAGCAAATATTACACCAATACTCATTCCGGCAGTAGAGCAGTTAAGACCTTTAAACTCAAATTCCCCGTCTGAAGTTGTATTAATTCGATGTTGATTAATAGAAAGAAACTCCCAAGTAGAAACCAGTTGTTGAGTGAGAACTAATCCTTTTTCTCTAAGCTCGCTAATTGCTTGCTTCTCTTGAATATGGAAGACAAAAAAGATATTAATTATCATCAATACCAGGACTATAAATACTGTGGGAATAGTGAGCTGGTATTTGAGTTTTGTTGCTTTCATTAGTGCACCCCTACACAATCTTAACATAAAAAATTAGGACTACTGAAAAAAAAAGTCTAGTCCGACAATTTTGACAACTTTATCATCTATAGCATTCATGAGTTATAAGAAGAATGAAAGAAAAACCGAGGCTATAAAAACCTCGGTTTAGCAATTAGCTTTCTTTCATGATTAGGCTTCAGTGGGAACGCCCCATTGGAGCAGTGCTTCCGCTACTTTGTTATAAAGCATGCTCTTTTTAATGAGTTCTTTATCATAAGCTTTTTCAAAGCCTGCTTGGTCATCCACATAGCCGTAATACTCAAGATACTCAACAATCTTTTCTGCATATTCTTCATCAGTGAGTTCAATCTTTTCAGCAGCAATCAGGGCATCAAAAAAGAGTTCTTGCTTAATGGTATCTTCCGCGGAGGATTTTAGTTGGGCTTGGAAATCTTCCAGAGTCATTGAATAAGCGGAAACATAGGTCGTTAAATCCACACCGTAACTCTTGGCAACAGAAGTATAGTATTCAAGCATTTCGTTATATTTTTCTTCAACTTCACTGTCATTTAGGCTAAAGGTCGCATTGTTCATGGCGGCTTCAACTACTTCATTCATCTGTGTTGACTTGGCTTGCTCTTCTTTCGATTTAACAAGAGCATCATAAACATACTGGCGGAAATCTGCAGTTGTAGTATATTCGCCATTGGTAAATTCTTTAACAAATTCATCGGTAAACTCAGGGATTTCCTCTTTCAGAACATAGTGAATCGTCACAGTGAAAGTTGCATCTTTGCCGGAAAGATCGGTGTTGTTTTGATAAGGATCAGGAAAAGTCACATTAATATCCGTTGTTGAACCTACAGTTTTGCCAATCAGGGCTTCCTCAATGCCGTCAATGAAGCTTCCTGAACCAATGGTCAGGGATGCTCCTTTATTGTTGCTGTTTCCTCCTGCAAATTCTTCACCATCAACATAACCCACATAATCGATCCAAAGCTCATCCCCTTCTACTACAGGGGTACCTTTGCGGTCAGCATCCTCCACCTTGGTGGCCTTAGATTCAAGAAGAGAATCGATTTTATCCTGAACCTCCTGGTCTGTAACAGCTGTATCAACCTTTGTATAGGCTAGTCCTTTATATTCACCAAGAACAACACTGCTTTTGGAGCCGGTTGCCGTATTCGAGCAGCCAACAATATTCATAACCATAAGAGCACTGAGAAAGATACCAAATAATTGTTTTTTCATTGGTCCAAAAAAATCTCCTTTCGGTCGATACATTAAAGCTTAACAATCGACTTTAAACTTAATCTTTAGGTCTGATAGCAAGATTAATATCAGACTCTTCATTCTACCATATTGCCAGAAAAAACAACAGAAAATAAATGTGGCAAGTATTCTTATAAATACCAGCCACAAAATTCAAAAACCCAGATATATTGCTAAAAATCTCCGTAAAAGTCTCTAATCCAGTGGTAGTTATGCTTATCTACTATGCACAATAGAAAAGCTTTAAATCCAATTCAAAGTATCTATAACGTATAAACTCTTCTGCTAAACGCAGGGGTATTTTATAATCACGTACTTTATCAAAAAAGACCACACCTTGGTCCTCTTTATTTATTCTGTTTTCTTTTTTGCCATATTCCCGCACCACCCATAGTGCTTCGACCTTTCCTTGATAAATGGGGAAGACATAATCTCCTGGTTTAATCCCTCCATACCACTCATTTCCTTCAGGACCAGCAGCATAAAAGAGTTCCTCGATCTGCTCTGGGTACTGCTTAGAAAATTTACCAAAATAAAGTCTAGCCATAATTTCCTACTTCGTTGCCTTAGGCAAACTAATTTCCTTACTTCCGCTCAAAATAAAGCTCCGGCAACACTATTTTAACTTCCTTCCCTGTTCCTTCTTTCAGCCAATACAGAATAAAGCGAACCCGTGCCCTGCACGGAACATAACCATTTTTGCTGATTCTTTCTAAGTCGTTTTTGAATTTCTGGGAAAATTTCAGCACCCACTGCCCCGCTGCATTGCGGCATCCCTCACGGTCAAAAGAAAGCTCATCACCGCTAATCAGTTGCTCAAGGCGCTGCCAATTACTGGGGTATTGAAAAAAGTCCAACCAAACATCTTTGTGGCCAAGCTGGACTGCCAGAAGTTCCGGTGGGGACTGTTTGTCTGTATTTTGCAGTCTCTCCGTTCCCGGCACCGCTATCCTGTCCAGATAATTGCTGTCATAATGGATGGTTAGATTCTGTTTTGCCCTGGTCATGCCTACATAAAGTTGCCGCATCTCTTCCGCAGTCCTTAGGCTATAACCCTGCAATAGCATATAAACATTGTCAAACTCCCACCCTTTAGCTTTATGGATAGTGGAAACAAAAATTGTCTCATTATCCCGGCGCAAAAAATCCTCCAGCTTTGATTCTCTCACAAAGGTTTCCAGATCGGATTTATACTTGATATTTGGATGAGCTGCTTCAAAATCTTTAATCAGATTGACACAAATCTCGTAGTTTATGCTGAGGGAATATTTTTCCTTCAAGCTTGCCTTGGCTCTGCCCCAGACCTCATCACTTATAGTGTACACATCTTCATGCAATGCAAGGCTGTCTAAAAAATACCTCAGTTCCACCAGATTAAACAGGTTAAAGCCTTCATTGGATTGGATGAGCTTAGCCTTGAGGCCCTTTTCCACCAATAAACCGGTGATTTGCAGGGCTTCATCATTGGTTCTTGTCAAAACACAAGTACTGCCGCTAATATCATCCTTCAGAATATCTTGGACCAGGGGATTAATCAGAAGATCACCATTTTGGCTAAGGTATTTCACCAATTTAATTTTCCCAAGATCCGTTTGATGCGGTATAATGGGAGTCTTTTTCAAACGCTGGGGAATTCTTTGCACAAATTGATTGGCAAACTCCACCAAATTGCTTTTGCTGCGGAAATTCTCCACCAGCTCATACATCTTGGCCTGATTTTCCCGGATAAGACTGACCATATGCTGTGAACTGGCACCGCGAAATTCGTATATATTCTGATCATCATCCCCTACAGCTATGACCCGCATCTCCTCATTATGCTCCATCAGAGTTTTGATGAGGGCGAATTCGTTGGCATTCATGTCCTGGGCTTCATCAATAACCAAAACCGTTTTTGTGATCCTTCCTTTTTCAACTTCTCCTTCCCTAATTCGCATGATGGCTTCCTGAATTACCTCTTCCGACTTTTCGATATTACCCACTCTGCCCAGTAAATCAAAGCAATAAGAATGAAACGTTTTGATCTCCACATAATTAGCCGGTTTGCCAATCATTTTTAATAAACGCTTCTTAAATTCTGTGGCCGCAGCCCGGGAAAAGGTTAACATCAATAGTTGCTCGGTTTTGACATCTTCCATTAAAAGGAGTGAGGCCAGTTTGTGAACCAAAATTTTGGTCTTACCACTCCCCGGTCCTGCCGCCACCACGATATACTGCGATTGCCGGTCCATGATGATTGCCCGTTGGGTAGGTGACAGGGCGCCAAAAAGCTGTCTGAACTTGGCGGGAGAAATATTGCGCCGGATCTCATCCGCTCTTTCCCCTTTAAAGTACTTGTTCAAGAAAATGTTATAGTTTAAGCGGAAATAATCATCCACAAATTGCAAGGCAGCCTTATAGTTCTCAATCATTTTCCGCGCATATTCACCCACAATGTGAATCTGCTGGATTTTATGCTCATAATACTGCTCCAGCTTGCGATAATCCTCAGCCTTATAACTCTTGCGATTGTTGAGCTCCAGCCGCTCAATAGTCATCCCCTGGTAAGTGATCATAAAGCCGCCCTCAATCTTAATGGCTCCGATCTTATTTAAATAATAGAGAGCGTCTTCCACCTCTTTGATGGTGGTTGTGCTCTGAAAAAGACTTGGCCTTTTCTCAAAGGCATATTTTAATTCCAAAACAGAAAACTCTACCAGAACTTCTTCCTTCCTGGTTTCCTCATCAACTACTTGTTCCTTAAGGGTTTTGGCGAATAGATACTCCACGATAAACTGAGCTAACTCGTTGCGCTCATTTATCTTAGTTTCAAGCTTCTCTTTCTCCTCAAGAGCAACGATCTTTATATAGTTCTTTGAGGACATGTTAATTTCGCGATTGATCCAATTCTTAATATGCCAAATGTTGATAATCTCTTTAATCTTGTTAGGGTTAACCTCCCGGCAACCTTGTTCTTCTGCCTGCTCGTTAAGTTCTTTTATGTTGAAGACTTTTTCATAATTCTCAACTACTGATAAAAGAAATCTCTCAATCTGATTATATGTTTTTAGAACATTGAGGGAACGGTTAGCGCTCTCCGCCCGTTTTATATAAGCCGATAAGTCCTTGTGATCAGCTAAGATATTTTCTTCCCGCAGCAAATTGATAATCTCTACAACTTCTTCCTTAGGTATCCCTAAATGGTCTGAAATATAATCTACTCTGGATTCTGCTTCTTCACCCAGGATTTCTTTCTTACTCCTAGTTGAGAATATCTTCTTGATAATCCGTACAGCCTGTTCTTTTTGCTTATCGTCCATCTTCAGGGATTTTTGGATTTTCTCAATAGCTTCCATTAGGGTGCGGGAAAGAATACTATTGGCATATACCCGGGGGACATTTTGCCCTCTCTTAATATAACCGGCTTCCTCCAAAGCGGTAATTGCCGTCCTTACTTTATTTTCAATATCTATAATGGTATCATCCCAACCGGCTTCGCGAGCAATCTCTAAAGCCGAGCGGGAAATCTTGGGGCGAAACTTGGTCAGGGATTTTATGGCCCGCCATACCTGCTGAATCTCCTGTATGCTGAGCTTGGATTGGTTAAGGAGAAAAAAGTGCTTGCCCAAATCGTCTTCATTATATAAGACATAACAGTCAGCCGAGATGTTTTCATCCCGTCCGGCTCTTCCTGCCTCTTGGATATAATTCTCTAAAGAATTAGATATCTCATAATGAATGACCATCCCCACATCTTTTTTATCCACACCCATACCAAAAGCAGAGGTTGCCACCATAATCTGCACTTCACCCTTGATAAAGGCATCTTGGTTGGCTGTTTTTTCTTGTTTATCCATCTTGCCGTGATAGGGTCGGGCTTCGTAGCCATCTTTAGTTAAGCGCGCCGCCAGCTCATAAGCTGTATTGGTTCTTGTCACATAGACAATGGTGGGGCATTTTTTCTGCTCCAATAAATCCCGCAAGGCATTATATTTTTCATGCTCGCTTTTCTGAAAAACCTCATAGCGCAAATTAACCCTGGCTACATCAGCGGAAAAAACCTCAAGCTCCAAACCCAGCTTATCCTTAAAATAACTGCAAATATCTTCAATGACCTTTTGCTTGGCTGTGGCTGTAAAACAAGAGACAGGAATGCTTTTCGTCATGTTTTTCTTTTCTTGCAGTGACTTGATAAAATCGCCAATATAGAGATAGTCTACCCGAAAATCATGACCCCAAGTGGAAAAGCAGTGGGCTTCATCAATCACGAACCGCACCACATTGCGATTGATAAGCAAATGCTCGATGGTTTTAGAGCGCAGGGACTCCGGCGATATGTACAAAAGGGATGCTGTGCCGTTTTCTACTCGTTCACAGGCTTTGGCCCTTTCGATAGGATCAAGGAGACCATTAATCGTTACAGCCTCAGTGATTCCGGCTCGTTCCAGATTGTCCACTTGGTCTTTCATGAGGGACTGCAAGGGGGAAATCACCACTGTCAAACCTTTCGTGGCAATACCGTTCATTAAAGCCGGCACCTGAAAGGTTATGGACTTACCACCCCCGGTGGGGAAGACCGCTAAAAGAGACTTATTATCCACAGCAGCTTGCACGGCTTTTTCCTGCAATGGCTCTCCGCCATATTTTCGGTAAGAATCATAACCGAAAAACTTTTTCAGAGCTTTATGAATATCCAGGGCTTCATTACAATAAGGACATCCTTCCAAACAAGGATTGTTCCTTAATAAAAACATTACCTTTTCCGTTGCCGGATGATTTCTTAAGACCCAGGGAGGTGTAATGGAATAACGATCATTAACATTAAGCAAAGCCAGGCAATAAGCCAGCTCCATGGGATGTTCTTCTATAAGCTCGGCTATATCAGCATTTACACAAAACTTACCCTGAAATTTCTCCCGAATCAGTTTCTCCAGAAAGAGAGAGGTTCCTTGATAACCCATGTACTGAAAAAAGCCGCTAAATTCCTTCCTGCCTTTTAGGAGCATATGGTAAATAATCTTGAGAACAGGGTCTCCTTGCTGAAAAGCACTCACTTCGTCATAAAAGAGATCTCTTGCTTTAATGGAATCATGAAGAGGATTATTGGCTTCTTCGGTTTGCAGTTTATCATCCTTAAGCAGAGCATGATAAGGCCTGGCCGGAAAAAGCAGTGGGGAAAGGTACAAGGTGTCAATGATCTTTAAAGAATGAAAGCCTGCAGCTTGAAGGTGAGTCTCAAGGTACTCAAATCGTGATTAAGTATATTATGGCCGCACAGGTATTCGCTTCCCTGTAAGAACTCCATAAAACTACTAAGGGAATTTGAATGAAAGACACTGCCATCCTCTTTAACACTGCCGATATCTAATATTTTCTTGCTATGGGGATCAACTTCTATATCAATAAAGGCCACTGCCTTCATTTTGTTCCTCCTTCAAGCAGCAAGATTTGTAGCAGGATTTGTCTGCATTTCACTTTAACTGAATAACCGTTTTCGATACTATTCTCCCAAATATTTGTAAATCCTCCTCTATTGTCAAAACAAAAGACTTCCAGTTGAGGATTACCTCATCGGAAGCCTTAAGATTCTATTTGTTCCTTTTAAATAACCTCCCACAGGTTCTCATTAGTCATTATCATTCTTATCCTCTTTACTTTCATCCTGCCTGATAGGAAGAACCTTGACTTCTGAAGATCGAACTTCAGCCATAAACTGCGCTTCCCCCCTCCTGCTGAGCTTTTAACAGGATCTCCACCGCATCAGAAACCCGTGCTGCCAGTTGAAAATACATCTTTTGTAATCCGGCATCTTAATCTATACCCCCTAGTTTAAGCTGGGCAAGGGCTTTTGAACTCGCCCCTGCCTTTTGCTTTTGTAGGGGAAATTAAAAAGCGCATGCAAGGTAATCAAACCTACACATGCGCTTTGGCTTCGTTGATCTGGGGTAAGAATAAGCAAAATTCTTGCTACGACAAGTCGCACACACTGCTCCCCAACAGACATCCTCCCGCCCTTACAGGCTCAACTGAGCCTTGCTTGTGCATAAACAGGCAACATTGTATAATAA
>Ga0134100_1003102_pt1 | contig 11641 bp, 9 predicted proteins | sample 11_taG_2_FD_94444 | JGI IMG/M metagenome (GOLD analysis project Ga0134100, IMG submission 94444) | Switchgrass degrading microbial communities from high solid loading bioreactors in New Hampshire, USA - 11_42_5_180_A3 metaG | ecosystem: Engineered > Bioreactor > Semi-continuous > Anaerobic >...
GCCATATTCTGTGCCACATCGACTCCGGACTTGGCCAGAAGGTACATAAAAACTCCGGCAGCTAAGGTGATTAAAGAGTTGATACCAAAGGCAAGAATAAGCTTTGCTGCTACGGATAAATTGAACCACCAGCGAACTATCCTTGAATGTTTAAAGAAAAACTCGCTGATTCGATCTAAAAAGTTATTCATTTAATGCCTCCTTTATGGATTTGGCCTAATTTAAACGATTACTAGAGCAAGGGTAGCAGCATATGGTAATTTGCATATGTTAGAATTTTACCATAAAAACCAATCTCTAGGAAAGTGCCAATATTACCGTATTTATTGTACCATAGGTTTTTATAATTGTGGAGTATTGGAAATAACAATAGTAGAGAATAAATTTTGACTTTGATTATGCAGATAAGTATAATATTATATATTACATGTAGAATTTTATTATTACAATTGGTTATTACAAAGATAAACCCGAAGAATGTGAGGAAAAGTTTCACCATCGGTTCAGAGAGAAAGACATTGGCTGCGAGTCTTTCCCGATGGCAACTTGGGTCGCACAGGAGGGGCAGGGGCGAAATACAGTAGTCTCTGACGGTTTGCCCGTTAAACATTGGAGTGCAAGGAGTCTGTTTGCTATTGGTATTGGCTTAACGGTCAACTCCCTTATAAAACAGTTCCTTGAATAAAGGTGGTACCGCGAGCTCTTCGTCCTTTAAGGATGAAGAGCTTTTTTAATCCCTCTCGTCAATAAAGTAAGTTGCGTAGAGGTTTAATTATCATAGTAAAAATCATACTTTGCTCATATAGGAAAGGAGAAGTAATATGTCAGAGGAATTTAAGATGGAAAAGGTTTATGATCCCAGTAAAGTTGAAGGTAAATGGTATCCTTATTGGGAGGAAAAGGGTTATTTCCATGCTGAGGTGGATCCCGGCAAGGAGCCTTTCAGTATTGTCATGCCACCACCCAATGTAACAGGGGCTTTGCATCTTGGTCACGCTATTGATAATACTCTCCAGGATATTCTTACCCGTTTTAAGCGGATGCAAGGTTATAATACCTTATGGCTGCCGGGTACGGACCATGCCGGGATTGCTACCCAAGCCAAAGTGGAGGAGCAGCTGGCCAAAGAAGGCACCAATCGCCATGTTTTAGGCCGGGAAAAGTTCCTGGAGAGGGTTTGGGACTGGAAAAAAGAATATGGAGGAAGAATTACCCGTCAGTTGCGGCGGCTGGGTGCTTCCTGTGACTGGTCCAGAGAGCGTTTTACTATGGATGAAGGCTGTTCCGCAGCGGTACGGAAAGTTTTTGTGGATCTCTATAGCAAAGGCTTGATTTATCGCGGGAATTATATTGTCAATTGGTGCCCTACCTGCCATACGACTATTTCCGATATTGAAGTTGAGCATGTGGACCGGGCCGGTCATCTTTGGCATTTGCGCTATCCCGTCAAAGACAGTGAGGAGTCTTTGGTAGTGGCCACCACTCGTCCGGAAACCATGTTAGGGGATACGGCTGTTGCAGTTCATCCCGAGGATGAGCGCTATAAGCATTTAATTGGCAAAACAGTAATACTACCCCTGGTAAACAGGGAGATTCCCATTATTGCTGATGAATATGTGGATAAAGAGTTTGGTACAGGGGCTGTTAAAATCACTCCTGCCCATGACCCCAATGACTTTGAAATGGGTCTGAGGCACAATCTTCCTTCGGTGACGGTTATGGACCGGGAAGCCAAAATGAATGATCAAGCCGGCAAGTATCAAGGTATGGATCGTTATGAGGCTCGGAAAGCAATCGTTAAAGACTTGGAAGCTTTAGGCCTATTGGTTAAGGTGGATGACCACCAGCATGCGGTGGGGGAATGCTATCGCTGTGCCACAGTAGTAGAGCCCATGGTCAGCAAGCAATGGTTCGTGAAAATGGCCCCCTTGGCTAAACCGGCTATGGAGGTTGTGCGGGAAGGGAAGTTGGAGTTTGTTCCGGAGCGTTTTGCCAAGATCTATCTGGGTTGGTTAGAAAACATCCGGGATTGGTGTATCTCCCGTCAGCTTTGGTGGGGGCATCGGATTCCCGTCTGGTACTGTGAGGATTGCGGTGCGGAAATCTGTGTGCAAGAGGATCCACAAACTTGTCCGAAGTGCGGTTCCAAGCGTATTCAGCAGGATCCGGATGTTCTGGATACCTGGTTTTCCTCCGGTTTATGGCCCTTCTCAACCATGGGCTGGCCTCAGGAGACACCGGAGCTAAAACAATTCTATCCTACCTCAGTATTGGTGACAGGCAGGGATATTATCTTCTTCTGGGTTGCCCGGATGGTCTTTACAGGCCTGGAATTCATGAAAGATGTTCCTTTTAAAAAGGTCATGATTCACGGTTTGGTTTTGGATGCCCAGGGAAGAAAAATGAGCAAATCCTTGGGCAACGGGGTAGACCCAATAGAAGTCATTGAGAAATACGGCGCTGACACCTTGCGTTTTATGCTCATTACCGGCAACACCCCCGGCAATGACCTGCGTTTCCATCCTGAGCGTTTAGAAGCTACCCGCAACTTTGCCAACAAAATCTGGAACGCTTCCCGTTTCGTCCTTATGAACCTGCAGGATTATGAGGAAGGTCCGCGGGGAGAGCTTAAGCTTGAAGATCAATGGATTCTCTCCCGTTATGAGAAAGCTGTCAAGGAAGTAACCGAAGCTCTGGATCGCTTTGATCTTGGCGAAGGAGCCAACCTTCTTTATGAATTTATTTGGAATGAATTCTGCGACTGGTATATTGAACTGGCAAAAGGACGTCTTTATGATAAAGAACAGCCACAAGCCCGCCATACAGTGCAATCCGTTCTTGTGGAAGTTTTAGAAGGAACCATGCGCCTGCTTCATCCCTATATGCCCTTTATTACCGAGGAGATCTGGCATAACTTGCCTGGGGCAGGTGAGAGCATCATGATTCAGCCTTGGCCGCAAGTTGACGGATACCGAAACGACGCTGTGGAAAAGCAGATGAATCTGATCATGGAGGTCATTAAAGCCATTCGCAATATCCGGGCGGAGATGAACGTTCAACCCGGGAAAAAGGCAGAAATTATCTTGGTTGCTCCTCAAGGAACTGAGCTTGAGATTTTGCAAAAAGGTCAAGAAAGCATCAAACTCTTAGCCGGAGGTTCCTCCGTAGAGATTGTCCCGGAGTTAGCCGTAAAACCGGCTCAGGCAGCCAGCGCCGTGCTGGAAGGGGTAGAAGTATACCTGCCATTGCGTGGTTTATTGGATCTGGACAAAGAAATTGCCCGGGTGGAAAAAGAAATTGCACAAGCAGAGCAAGAGCAACAGCGTTTGGAAAGTAAATTAAACAATCCTGGATTTGTAGCTAAAGCACCTGAGCAAGTCGTGGCTAAGGAGCGGGAAAAGCTGGAGGGTATCAAAGGGCGGATTGCTGCGTTGAAGCAACGCTTAGCTGAGTTGCAAGAGGCCTAAAAGCAAAATATTGCTAAACCATTTCTATCCCAAGGATTAAAAAGTATTATCCTAAACGTTGTGATAAAATAATGTTAAGGTAAGGTATGCTGACTTGAATTAAGTTAGCATGCCCTTTTTTTCGACGAAAAAGCTCTTTGTGCGGAAGGAAAACAATCTTTCATAGGGAATTATGGGATAGGAGAAATGTACATAATAACCCTGAGTTGGCTTTTATGATTGTTTAAAGGTATTTGGCCGGTGTTAGAAAGTCGTTGTTCGAAGGTATTGTTATTAAAAGGGGGAACCTTCAGTGTGGGAGAAAGAGAGTGCTGAGGTCAAGGCGATGGCTTTGGAAAAAGGCAATGAGGCTTCATTAGATAAGGAGTACCGGGAAGCCAAAGATTATCTTACTAACCTTACGAAATTCGGTATGAATTTTGGCTTAGGACGAATTGAAGAATTGTTAAAGCGACTGGGTAATCCTGAGGAACGCTTGAGGGTGGTTCATGTTGGCGGGACCAATGGCAAAGGTTCTACCACCATGATGATTGCCGAAATACTGGAAGATGCAGGGTACCGGGTGGGTGTATTTACTTCGCCTCATCTGCATGATTATAGAGAACGGATAACCATCAATGGAGAAATGATCCCCAAAAAAGATGTTATACGCCTGATAAATACTCTCAAACCTCATCTGGAGGAGCTTGTGCAAAGCGGTATTGAGCATCCCACAGAGTTTGAGGTCAGTACAGCTATGGCTTTGCAGTATTTTGCCGAGGAAAAGGTGGATTTTGCGATTATTGAGGTCGGCTTGGGAGGCGCCATTGATTCGACGAATGTAGTAAAGCCATTGATTGCGGTAATCACCAATGTGGGCATGGATCATATGGATTATCTGGGAGATACAATCGAAGAAATTGCCCGGGTGAAAGCCGGCATAATCAAAAGCAAAGCCATTACCGTAACTGCCGCCAATAAGCCTGAGGTTTTGGAAGTTATTCGGGAGAAAGCCGCCCAAGTAAATTCTCCTTTATGGGTGGTGGGTGAAGATGTTCAATGGGAAAGCCGTTGGTGTGGCGAACTGGAACAGGAATTTGATTTAATTGGCCTTAGAGGGGTCTACAAAAAATTACGCTTGCGCCTGGTAGGCGAGCATCAGATCATAAACGCTGCCACAGCTGTTACAGTCGTCGAGCTTTTGAAGTATGAATATGGTGTGAACATTGAACGAAGAAATATTTATGAAGGATTGCGGAAAACCGTCTGGCCCGGACGTCTGGAACTACTTGCTCTTAATCCGAAGGTGCTTATTGACGGTGCCCACAATGTGGACGGAGCCAACTCTTTAGCTAAAGCACTGAATCTTTTCCAACGCAAACGCTTGGTCTTATGCATAGGGATGTTGGGAGATAAAGAACGGGAGAAAGTGGTAGATATTCTTGTGCCCTTTGCTGATGAGGTAATCGTAACAAAGCCCAACTCTCCAAGGGCCGGAAATTGGGAATATCTTCAAGAGTTAATCCGGGAAAAGGGGAAACCTGTCCAGGCTATTGAAGATCCAAGTCAAGCTGTTGCCGAAGCTTTTCGAAGATTGGACAAAGATGATATGCTTTGTGTCACCGGCTCCCTTTACATGATTGCTGAGGCAAGACAAGCACTACTGGACATTTTGCGCAAAGATAAAGATGAAACAGGTAAAATTTATAGTAAATTAGCAAAAAACTTAACACAAACTTAACAATACACGCTGCAAAATTTGTTACAATACTACAGGATTCCGCGCAAAGTGACAGGAGGAATAAAATATGTTTGGATCTTCAAAAGAAGATAAATTTTATGCTTTATTTCGCCAGAGTGCTGATATAGTCTGTGCTACAACTAAGGAACTTGAGGTATTAGTTTGCCAGAACGCCATCTCCCAGGAAGAAGCCGATAAAATGCATGATTTGGAGCACCAAGCAGATAAGATTACAAACGATATTGTAGACCGCCTCAATACCACGCTTATCACCCCTTTAGACCGGGAAGATATCTATACTTTAGCGCAAAATCTTGATGATATTGTGGACCTAAGTCAAGGTGCCGTTGAACGCATGGCTCTTTACAACACCAAAAAGCCATCCGTGGGGGCTCAGGAAATCGTTCATACCATTGTGATGGCCACGGAGCAACTTAAAAAAGCGTTTAACTGTTTAAATAACATTCACTTTAAAAAGAATGAAATTCTTGCTGCCACAGAAGAAATTTATCGCCTGGAAGCCGTAGGAGACAGCTTATATCGACAGGAAGTGGCGCGGTTATTTGAGCAAGAGAAGGATGCTATCGAGGTTATTAAGTGGAAAGAGATCCTGGAACACCTGGAAGACACACTGGACCAATGTGAAGAAATAGCCGACCTCCTCAAAGGAGTTGTGTTGAAGTATGACTAGTACCAGTGCGCTCCTGATTATTGTCGTGTTTCTGGCGCTGGCTTTTGACTATATTAATGGCTTTCACGATACAGCTAACGCTATAGCCACAAGTGTGTCTACTCGTGCTCTCTCACCTAAACGGGCAATTATAATTGCAGCCATACTTAATTTTGTCGGTGCGCTGGTTAGTACAGGAGTAGCCCAAACCATAGCCAAGGATATTGTAATCCCTGAGTTCGTCACACAAGATATGGTGGTGGCTGCTCTCATAGGAGCGATCTGCTGGAATTTGTTTACCTGGTATTTTGGGATACCGAGCAGTTCTTCTCATGCACTCATTGGAGGAATGATCGGAGCTGCAGTATCCAAAATCGGTTTCAATATCTTACAAGTTCAAGGGATTATCAAGATTGTGGCCGGTTTACTTATTTCTCCCATCATCGGACTTATTTTAGGGTACATTATAATGAAGATTCTTTTTTTTATTTTTGGCCAGGTTTCTCCTTCGAAAGTGAACCATGGTTTCCGTAAGATGCAGGTGTTATCAGCCAGTTTACTGGCCTTTAACCATGGCTCCAATGATGCTCAGAAATCCATGGGGATTATCACCATGGCTCTTGTGGCTGCGGGATTGCAAGATCCCTCTAATTTAAACCCTGCTCTTTGGGTTAAATTCTGTTGTGCTATGGCTATGGCTTTGGGAACTGCGGCCGGTGGTTGGAAGATTATTCGTACTATGGGGGGCAAGATCTTTAAACTGGAGCCTATTAACGGCTTTGCTGCCGATTTGACTTCTTCCATTGTTATTTGGACAGCTACGGCTTTTCCCGGTTTGCATTTGCCTGTATCTACCACTCATGTGGTTTCCGGTTCCATTATGGGGGTCGGAAGCGCCAAACGGATTTCCGCCGTTCGCTGGGGAGTAGCCCAGCAAATGCTCATAGCCTGGGTGGTGACCATTCCTACTGCGGCCTTAACATCGTTCATCTTTTATAAATTGCTGTTTGCATTATTTTAAAAATTCAAGGGACCGTCAGGTTCCTTTTTAAATTTGGAAATTGTTAACTTTATTAATTTTTTGTTAAAAATATGTTAAGAGTGTTCTTTTGAGGTTTTTTCCCTTGAGAAAAAGTTGACACCTTCAATGGAAAATGTTACTATCTATTATATTTATTATTTCTGGATTAATAAGGAAAATTGTTTATTAATAATTATTGACAAATAATTAATTAATGAAAGTATGGATCACTGGTACTTTTGGGAATACTTATGTTAAGATAGTCACACCCTAATTTACTTCATCTTCTGTGAAGTGGTTTATCGAATTTGCTTGCCGCTTAATAATCCTGGCATATTATTTAGTAAGGAGGGTGGCTTGAAAGGGAAGGCACTGATAAAAGATAAAAATAAAAAATAGTCAAGATTTTAAATTAATTTTGTTTGGGTAAAGATATAGTGATATAATGTACATAGTAGGATATTACAAAATTTAAAGATTTATATATAATAATTTTAATATTTTTGTTTGAAACGGGGGATCTAATTGAAGACACTAAAAATCCCAGAGGCGACGATTATTCGTCTTTCTGTTTATTCGCGCCATTTGACAGAGGTCGATCGAAAAGGAATTGTGACCATTTCTTCAGGTGATATTGCTGAAGGGGTGGGAGTCAGCCCGGCTCAAGTAAGAAAGGACTTGGCATATTTCGGCGAATTTGGTACTCGCGGAGTGGGCTACAATGTTAAGGACTTACACCGCCACATTTTGAAAATCCTTGGTTTGAGCCAGGATTGGAGCGTATGTTTGGTAGGTATGGGTAACCTGGGATTAGCCCTGACTACCTACAAAGGTTTCCGTGAGCGTGGGTTTGTTATTACAAGCATTTTTGATAGTGACCCACAGAAGATCGGAACTGTGGTAAATGGTGTGGAAGTTTTATCTGTTGATAAGTTGGAAGAAGTTGCTAAGGCCAACAAAACCCAAATTGGCATTATTTGCGTACCAAGCGGTGCGGCACAAGATATTGCCGATAAGCTTGTACGGGCCGGAGTGCAGGCAATTCTCAATTTTGCTCCTGTAGTTTTAAATGTCCCACCGGAAGTAGAGCTGCGTAATGTTGACTTGGCAGTTAATTTGGAAGTTCTTACATTTAACGTAGGAACTCGTCGATCCTAAGCTTAATTTTAAAGAATTGACTGATAATTAGAATTATTTTGTCGACGTATAAAATTAGTCAATTTGCTAAAAGTAAGGCATAATCGCCTTACTTTTTTTGTTTGGATGAAAGGATAGAAGCATAGATGCGCAAAGAGAAGGACTTGCTTGGGATTATGGAGGTTCCGTCCCATGTTTATTATGGTATTCAAACTATGCGAGCAAGAGAAAACTTTCCGATTACCGGGTATTGTCCTCACCGGGAGCTGATCCGGGCTTTAGGTCTGGTAAAAGCGGCAGCCGCTCAGGCTAATATGGCCGCCGGTTCACTTAATCCGTCGGTAGGGAAAGCCATTGTTCAGGCTTCCCTGGAAGTTGCAGAAGGAAAATTTAATGACCAATTCGTGGTTGACGTGATACAAGGCGGGGCCGGAACATCTCTCAATATGAATGCCAATGAAGTCATCGCTAATCGAGCCATTGAGATTCTCGGTGGAGAAAAAGGAGACTATGCAAAAGTTCACCCCAATGTGCATGTGAATATGGCCCAAAGTACCAATGATGTTTTTCCCACGGCTATCAGAATAGCTTGTCTTAAGGTTGCGGAGGACTTATTAGATGCTTTAAAAGATCTAAAAGAGGCTTTTGCTGCTAAAGCGGAGGAATTTGACGGCATTATCAAAATGGGAAGGACTCATCTCCAGGATGCGGTGCCTATTCGCCTGGGGCAGGAGTTTTCCGCTTATTCTTTAATGCTGGAAAGGGATCAGCACCGGATTAATGAAGCGGTTAAATCCCTGGAAGTTATCAATATGGGGGCCACAGCCGTGGGCACAGGATTAAACGCTGATCCCGGGTATATTCAGATGGTCACGGAGAATCTGCGAAAACTTTCCGGGCTTAATCTTAAACGGGCGGAAAATTTGGTTGATGCAACCCAAAATACAGACGCCTTCCTGGAAGTTTCCGGCGCCCTAAAAACTTTGGCAGTAAATCTCTCTAAGATTGCCAATGATTTGCGGCTTATGGCTTCAGGACCTCGGGCAGGTTTGGGAGAGATAAATCTACCGGCTGTGCAGCCCGGTTCTTCCATAATGCCGGGTAAAGTCAATCCAGTCATGGCTGAGGTGGTTAATCAGGTTGCTTTTCAGGTACAAGGAAATGATTTTACCATAGCCTTAGCTTGTGGAGCAGGACAACTGGAGCTAAATGTTATGGAGCCGGTCATAGTCTTTAATCTTCTGCAATCTTTAGATATATTGCGCAATGTCTTAAAAGTATTCCGGGAGAGATGTGTTCTGGGCATTACCGCCAATGTAGAGCGCTGTCACGCTTTGGTGGAAAACAGTGTGGGAGTGGTTACGGCCATTAATCCCCATGTGGGTTATGAAGTGGCATCCAGGATCGCCAAGGAAGCTATTCTAACTGGCCGGCCCGTAAGGGAAATCGTGTTGGAAAAAGGGGTGTTGACGGCTGAGGAGTTAGACTTTATCTTAAACCCTTATGAAATGACCAAACCGGGGATAAGCGGTGCAGAATTGCTCAAGGGACGGGAGAGGTAATAGTTTACAATAACTTAATATTATTTTGACCCGGGCTCCCCTTGCGTATTGATATATGAAATGCTAAACTAAAAAGTGTCGAAAATCAGCCAGGAGCAACATGCCCTGGCTGCATTTCTATGGGCGAAAGGGGGCAAAATATGCCGGCAGGTCGAAACAATTCGGGGGCAGGCCGCACAATCTTGCTTATTCTATCAGGAGCGGCTATTGGTACTCTTATCGGGTATGGCCTCGAAAAAATCAGCTTTTTGGCACCTTTTTTGCGACCGGCAGTTCTGGACTTTCCCTCTCATACTTATCTGGACTTCTTTTTCATTACCTTTACTTTTGGTTTTCGTCTCAATATTTCCATTGCCACAATTATAGGTGCTTTGGGTGGTTATTATTTAGCTAGGAAGTGGTAGAATGCTTGTGTTGGCTTCATCTTCTCCCAGAAGAGCGATGCTTCTGGAAAAAGAAGGTTATGCTTTTGTTCGAGTAGAAGCAAATGTTTCGGAGGAAATCACCCAAAAACTTTCCCCGGAATCAACAGTAAAAGAACTGGCTTTACGCAAAGCTCAAAAAGGCTTGCAAAATTGGCTGGACAGGGGAGGAAGCAAAGAGGATATCGTTCTTGGCGCTGACACCATTGTGGTTTTGGAAGACCGTATTCTTGGTAAACCCCAAGATGAAAAAGAGGCAGAAATAATGCTTAGGGCTTTAAGTGGACGTTATCATGATGTTTATACAGGAGTAGCTTTGGTCAACGGAGCAGGTAAACAGGAATGTGAGGCTGTACGAACCAAAGTCTTGTTTAGACACTTGTCCTTGGAAGAGATACGGGAGTATGTCCGTTCCGGAGAGCCTTTAGATAAAGCAGGTGCATATGCCATTCAAGGTAAAGGCGCTGCTTTGGTGGAGAGTTATGAAGGGTCCTTAACCAATGTCATAGGTTTACCAATGGAGTTTGTTAAAGAACAACTTAGCGCGTGGGGAGTTTGACTTAAAGATAGTATCCTGCATGAGGTGATGTATGAATTACCGTCGTTTGAAGGATCTACCTGAGGAGTTGTTGCCGCGGGAGCGGTTATTTCAATATGGACCGGAAGTCCTTTCCAATCGTGAAGTTCTGGCAATTATTCTTCGAACAGGGGTAAAAGGAGAAAATGTTCTGGACTTTGCCGAACGCCTCTTGACTGAGACAGGAGGACTTGCCGGCTTGGCGCGCTTGACTGTCCATGAGTTGACTCAACATCACGGTATGGGAGTGGCCAAAGCCTGTGAGCTGAAGGCGGCCTTAGAATTAGGCAGGAGGAGCGTATCGGCGGACCCAATAGTGCGCCCGGTCATCAATTCTCCTCAAGATGTTGCCCATTTGGTTATGGAAGAAATGCGTTATCTGGATCGTGAGCATTTTCGGGTGGTCTGTTTATCCACGAAAAATCATGTATTAGGGATTAGTGCCATCTCGATTGGTTCTCTGAATTCTTCCATGGTTCATCCCAGGGAATGTTTTAAAGAAGCTATTCGCCGCAACTCCAATGCTATCATTCTTTTGCATAATCATCCCAGCGGGGATCCTACTCCCAGCCGGGAAGATATTGAAGTGACACGGAGATTGGCTGAGGGAGGGCAAATCCTGGGGATCGAAGTCCTTGATCATGTGATTATCGGCGATAATAGGTACATAAGCCTGAAAGAACGAGGAATATTATAGATATTGTCAATAATGGAAGGAGATTAACCCATGTTTTTTAGTAAGGATTTGGGAATTGATTTAGGAACTGCCAACACGCTGGTTCATATGAAGGGAAAAGGCATAGTCGTCAATGAGCCATCGGTGGTAGCTATTGATGTGGAAAAAAAGGTTCCTTTGGCTGTAGGAGATAAAGCAAAGGAAATGATCGGGCGGACTCCCGGCAATATAGTGGCCATTCGTCCTTTGAAGGATGGCGTAATCTCCGACTTTAATGTGACTCAAAAGATGCTTAAATATTTTATTTCCCGGGCTTTAGGTACGGAATCACCTTTTGCCCGTCCACGTGTTGTAATCTGTGTTCCTTCCGGGGTAACCCCTGTGGAAGA
>Ga0134100_1003119_pt1 | contig 11573 bp, 10 predicted proteins | sample 11_taG_2_FD_94444 | JGI IMG/M metagenome (GOLD analysis project Ga0134100, IMG submission 94444) | Switchgrass degrading microbial communities from high solid loading bioreactors in New Hampshire, USA - 11_42_5_180_A3 metaG | ecosystem: Engineered > Bioreactor > Semi-continuous > Anaerobic >...
CGCAAGTTTTCAACCAGATCCTTGTTAAAAAGCACCTCTCCACATTTCGGGCATTTTATCCAGAGGCCGTCAGGGAGCTCTTTGCGTGGTGTTTCTTGTTCGATAGTAGGCATAACAAAATCAGCCCGCTCCCTTCCCTCGTCTTTGGGGGAAGGAAACGCGCTAACTGTAGCGTATTTGCGCTTTTTTCGAAATATGTCTTTTATCATACTAGCTCCCAATATAGTTGGTAATGATTTCGTGAGCCTCTTCGGCTTCGGACTCAGGAACCAAAATCTCTACTGAAGCATGATCTCCCAGATGAGCAGAGCCTATTGGCCGAAGCTGTACCAGCATTCCTTCATCACTAAGGGCTTTTTTATACTTTTCCGCAACTGTTTTATTGGGTGCAATATAAATCACGGTCCACATGGCAAATCCTCCTTGTTCAAAAGAGAAACCTCCAAAGTAGAGTTTATACCTTAATTACTAAAATTAATACCAGATAACATTTTTCATAATAGCATAGGTAAATACATCTTGCAACAAAGCATAATAATTTTAATCAGATATCTGGATGTAGTTATTAAGGATAATGTCATTCACTTTAAAGTGTCTTTTGATACTTCTCCAATATGGCCTTTTCCACATGCTCTGGAACAAATTCGCTGATATCCCCTTTTAAACTTGCTGCCCATTTAATGGAGCTGGAGCTAATGAAAGAATACTCACTATTGGTCATGAGAAAAATTGTTTCAATATCTGAGGCTAGCTTCTTGTTAATCAAAGCTAATTGGAATTCGTATTCAAAGTCATGCAGTGCTCTTAATCCTCGAACGATGGCAGTGGCACCACATTGTCTGGCAAACTCCACAGTAAGTCCTTCAAATCCTCTCACTTTCACCCGCGGAAGATCTTTCGTAGCAGCCTCTAAGAGCTTAATACGTTCTTCCAGGGAAAACAAGGTGATTTTATTGCTATCCTTGGCTACAGCCACCACGACTTCATCGAAGAATTCTGCAGCCCTTTTTACTATATCCAGATGTCCATTGGTTACGGGATCAAATGTTCCGGGATAAATTGCTATACGCACTTGCCCTGCTCCTTTTCTATTATGGTTTATTTGATTTATTTTGCTTGACTGACTTTCCATGCTACATTGGCTTCTCCTAATATTTTTGACAAGACCTGTTCCAATTCCTTCCCATCGTTTACCCAAAGTTCCCGGTTTGTTTGAATTAATTTCTTATTATTTTCAAAGTAGAATAAAACTGGGTTAGGCCCTGCATAGCGAGGCAGAATCTGTAGCACTTCTTCCAGGTGAGGACTGCCCTCATAAGGAAATCTAAGATAAAGTTTTTTGGCAGTCTTGTTGGAGTTATTATCCTTAAGGCCGGTGAAGGAAGAATCCTGCTGCGGAGGTTGTTGAGATTGTTGAGGTTTTTGAAGTTGCGGAGGCTGTGGAGAATGTGACGTTTGTTTTGGCTTGAATAGCTCGAGAGCCTCGTCAAGCTCTAAGAGACGCTGGGCAAAGATTTTGCGCTCATCATCCTGAATATTATATCTTCCCTCCACTACCACAATTTGATCATTCACCAAACGAGTGCTTTGAGCAAACACCTTGGGAAAGACAAGCACTTCTATGGCACCGGTCAAATCCTCTAAAGCAAAGCTTGCCATCATTTCTCCCCGTTTGGTTATGGTTGTGCGGTAGCCGGTTACTATGCCTCCTAAAATAACTCTCTTATCCTCATCCCCTTCTAAACAGGTTAAAATATCCTCCGTTACGATTTCCTTAAGTTTTGGCCAAACACTTTCCAGGGGATGACCGCTCAGGTAAAGTCCAAGGTATTCTTTTTCCATGGCCAGCAGTTCTTTGGGAGAATACTCTTCGACATCAGGCAGTTCAAACCCTTCATCTAAAGAATCTTCAAAATCGAAAAGGGAAAACTGCCCACTTTCCTTGTCTTTCTGGCGTTGCTGGGCCAGCTCCAGGAGAGCATCCAAAGCTAGAAGACCCTGGGAGCGTTTACACAGGGAGCTAAAAGCTCCTGCTTTCAATAGACTTTCCAAAACGCGCTTATTTAAGACCTTAGCGTCAACCCGCAGGCAGAAATCATAAAGTGAAGCAAACGGTCCATCCTGGCGCGCTTCAATGATTTTTTCCACCACATTAATACCCACATTGCGGATGGCCCCTAAACCGAAGCGAATACCCTGACCTTCGATACTAAAGCCTACTTGACTGGTTTGAACATCGGGAGGGAGAATCTTAATCCCGCTTTGGCGGGCTTCATGAATGTAAAAGGATACTTTGTCCGCCGAATTCATTACCGTGCTGATAAGAGCGGCATTGAATTCCAAAGGGTAATTCGCTTTTAAATAAGCTGTCTGATAAGCAATTACGGCATAAGCCGTGGCATGGCCTTTATTAAAACCATACTCGGCAAATTTGGCCATTAAATCGAATATTTCTTCCGCTTCCTTTAGGGTTAGTCCCATCTTCAAGGCGCCTGGAATAATCTCTTCTCCGGTTGGACTTTTCAGGCCATAGATAAAGTTTTGCCTTTCTTCCTCCATTATTTCCTTTTTCTTTTTACCCATGGCTCGCCGCAGCAAATCGGCTCGTCCTAAAGAATAGCCTGCCAAGTCCCGGGCTATCTGCATAACCTGCTCCTGATAAACAATAACCCCATAGGTACTCTTTAGGATGGGTTCCAGAGCAGGATGAAGATAGGAGATTTTCCCGCCGTGTTTACGGCGAATGAATTCCGGTATCTGCTCCATGGGGCCTGGTCGGAAAAGAGCCACCACAGCGATAATATCTTCAAAACAAGAAGGTTTGAGCTCCTTGAGAACATTGCGCATGCCTCCACTTTCCAGTTGGAAGACTCCGGTACTGTTACCTTGAGAAAGCATGTCAAAAGTAGCCTTATCGTCCAAAGGCAAATTCGCAAGATCAAGTTCCACGCCCCGATGCTGGCGAATCTGCTTCAATGTCTCCTGAATAATGGTCAGGTTGCGCAACCCCAAAAAGTCCATTTTCAAAAGGCCCACTTCTTCCACAGTCTTCATGGGAAACTGGGTCATGATAAAATCCCCGTCAGAGGTTCTTTGCAAAGGGATATACTTGTCCAAAGAATCCTTTGCGATCACCACTCCGGCGGCATGGGTGGAAGCATGGCGGGGCATGCCTTCGATGGAACGAGCAATTTCATAGAGATTCTTGATCTCCGGATCCTCTTCCAAAAGTTTCACCAGATCAGGAGATACGGTAAGGGCTTTTTCCAAAGTCATTCCCAAATCTCCGGGGATGGCCTTGGCTACTTTATCCACTCTGGCCAAGGGTATGCCTAAGACCCTGCCCACATCACGGATAGCGGCCTTTGCGCCCATAGTACCAAAGGTAATGATTTGGCAGACTTTATCCGCCCCGTATTTTTCCGTCACATAACGAATAACCTGTTCCCGGCCTTCCGGGTCAAAGTCTATATCAATATCCGGCATACTCACCCGTTCCGGATTTAGGAAACGCTCAAAAAGCAAATCATGCTGGAGGGGCTCCACGGAGGTAATTCCTAAAAGATAAGCTACCATGCTGGCAGCGGCAGAACCCCGGCCAGGCCCTACAGCTATGCCATTATTGCGGGCATACTGACAAAAGTCCGCCACAATCAGAAAATACCCGGAAAAGCCGGTCTGAGCGATTACCTCTAACTCATAATCCAAACGGGCTTTTTCCTCTTCCCTTTGCTGGGGATAAAAACGAGGAAAAGCTTCATAACATTTTTTCCGCAAATAAGTATCTAAAGTATATCCCTCAGGCACTTCATAGACAGGCAAATAATGCTCCCCAAACCTAAACTCCACTTGACACCGTTCAGCAATGCTTAAGGTGTTGGACAAAAGTTCAGGATGCTCGCCAAAAAGCAAGTTCATTTCCCCGGAGGATTTCAAATAAAATTCCTCACTGGCAAAGCTCATGCGGCTGGAATCACTTAAGGTTCTACCTGTTTGGATGCATATTAATACATCTTGCACAAAGGCATCTTTCTTATCAATGTAGTGAACATCATTGGTGGCCACCATAGGAATTCCCGTCCGGCGGTGGACTTCAAACATCCCGGCATTGACCCGCTGTTGCTCCTCTAAGCCATGATTCTGAACCTCTAAAAAGAAATTGCCTTTACCAAAGATTTCTTCGTATTCCAAAGCACTGCGAACAGCCATTTCTAACTGGTTATTAAGAAGATATTCCGATACTTCTCCGGCTAAGCAGGCGCTTAAGGCAATCAACCCCTGGCTGTGCTGGCGTAAAAGATCCTTGTCCACCCGCGGTTTATAATAAAAACCTTCGATATGGGCCTGGGACACCAATTTGATCAGGTTTTTGTAACCGAGATCATTTTCCGCCAGCAAAACCAAATGACGATTATTATCATCCCGCCCCGGCACCTTTTCCGTGCGGCGATGGGGCGCTACATAGACCTCACAACCAATGATGGGTTTTATCCCGGCTTTCTTACAGGCTTTATAAAAATCAATTACGCCATACATGACACCGTGATCCGTAATGGCTAAAGCCGGCATTCCCAGCTCTGCAGCTTGTTTCACGAGTTTCTCAATTCTGGCTGCCCCGTCTAAAAGGCTGTATTCTGTATGGACATGGAGGTGAACAAAACCCATCCATTTTCCTCTCCTTATACAAAACTCCTATCCCATTTTAAGCTCAATTGTCCAAGCTAGGCAATACCCGTAAAAAGAAAGAATCTACTCTTAAAGAATGAATGTATATAATAAATGCCGGCCTAAGGATCTAGGCTCGGCATTTCTGATTTATATTTTGTCTATTTGGTTGGGTCACATTGATTGACCGACCTACTTAACTTTTTTATCTCCCATTCTTGCTGTCATTAATGCTTTGGCCAAAATTTGGCCATCAGAGGAGACTTCAATCTCAATATTGGTGTGCTTCTTAGCCACTAACAGCAATTTAGCGCTAATCTGGATAATAGTTCCCACCGGAATGGGCTGCAATTGATATAAAGTGAAGTTTTCGGTAATAGCATCCAAGCGATACTGCTTGCGCAAAGCAATATAACCGGCCATGTTCATTAATGTAACTAAAACTCCGGGGCTGACAGAGCCAAATTCATTGGCCATGAAGCGGGTAATCTCGCCTTCGATAGTCAGGAAATCGGAACCTTCCACATAGCGGAAGCCGCTGAGAATGAGATTATCTACAGTCTCACCAAACTGCGGTTGCTTTTGGATTTGCTGATAAGCTTCCAAAACATCCTGCAGGCTGATGATGCCGATTAATACGCCTTGGTCAACTACGGCTGCAATTTCCCAACCTTCCCAAAGCATGATCCGGGAAATATGGGTGACTGAGTCATCCCGGCCGACGACAAAAGGATTGGGATTCATCACTTCAACGACGGAAGTATTCATCTCGGCACCGGCAACATCAATAGCTGTAATCATACCCACCACGATGTTTTGTTCATCCACTACCGGGAAACGGCTATGACCGGTCCTTTGGGAAAGCTCATGCCAATCCCCCACTGTTGCATTGGTAGTCAGATATTTAACATCCTTTACCATAATATCTTCCACTAAAATAAGCTCTTTCTCGATTAAGCGATCATAAAGAGCCCGGTTGATCATGGTGGTGACGGCAAAGGTATCGTAAGGGGATTGTATGACTGCCAGTTTTTTCTCCTGGGCTAACTGAAGCACATCCTCTTCAGGATCAAGACCGCCTGTAATAAGCAGATGAGCTCCCTTTTCCAAAGCAAAAATTTGGGCATCGTGGCGATTCCCCACAATGCACAGAGAGTTATCTTCCAGATACCTCTCCATTGCATCTAATTCCATGGCAGCAATCAAAAATTTATTGGGTGAGTTATCCAGGCTTTCAAAGCCACAAAGAGTGATCCCTTCAACAATTTGGGAGACTTCTTTTAAGGTTAGATCCTCAATGCGGCGCTCTTTCGCTCCTTCAATCCGAATGGTTCCCACTTTGGGAATAGAGCGAACATAACCTTTGTTTTCTGCCTCTTTTATTGCCCGATAAGCTGTCCCTTCACTGACGTCCAGCTCTTTAGCAATGAAACGCACAGAAACCTTGCTTCCTACCGCAAGGCTTTCAATAAAACTCAATATCTGTTGATGTTTAGTTTGACTCAATAGTAACGCTCCCCACTTTATCAAGCGATTTTCAGTCACAATTATATCACAAGAGAAGGTGGATAGACACTAATTTTACTTTTCCTGAGCCCTCTTTTTTAAACGCTGGGTCATAATACCGCCGATTTTCCCTGCTTCTTTTGCTGAAAGGGAATGCCATCCTTTACTGCGCACCTGTTCAATCAAGCCCAATTCAGCAGCGATCTCCATTTTTAAGGCTTCTAATGGATCTGTTCTTTTAACTTTAATATTTTTTCCCTTCATTTAAATCATCCCCCTGCTGATACTTTGACCATTAAAGTAAGGACATAAATGACGTTTTTCTATAGGCTGCTGTTTTAGGCGACAGCGACCTTCCATATAATAAGTGCAAAATGCTGTACAAGGTCTTCGAGTCATGTTAATCAACTCCTTAAGGAATCGTATCAACAGTTTCTCCAAAATTGGACAAAAAAATACCCACCAATAAGGCGGGTTACTTTGCAGGACTAATCAGACTTACTTTATTATGGATTATGGGATAATGCCTGACATTAAAGTACCAAGGCCTGACCGGGATTTAGGATTACCCCTTTAGTGTCCGGCAGATCATGCTTTAATAAGTCAATAAATTTTTGTGGATCTTGCTTAATAACGGGGAATGTATTGTAATGCATGGGGATCACCTGTTTCGGTTTAAGAAGAGTGGCTGCGTAAACGGCATCTTCTACTCCCATGGTAAAATTATCGCCAATGGGCAACATCGCTACGTCCAAAGGAAAACGGCGTCCGATCAATTCCATATCCCCAAATAGACCGGTATCCCCGGCGTGATAAATCCATTTTCCCTCCATATGGATTAAAAAACCGCAAGCCAGGCCGGCATAAGTAAAGGATTCCTCTTCTTCTTGAGGTTCAAAAACAGAACCGTGTAAAGCCTGGGTCAAATAGACCGTGCCAAAACTAAAATTGCGTTTGCCGCCGATATGCATGGGATGGGCTTTAACTTTATACTTGTTACAGATACGTGCTAATTCATTGACAGAAATAATGGTAGCTCCGGTTTTGCGGGAAAGCTCCATGGCATCGCCCAAATGGTCGCCATGGCCGTGAGAAACCAGGATGCCGTCAAGTTCATGAAAATCCTTGACCCCTACATCTGCCGTGGGATTACCTGAAAGAAAAGGATCAATAAGGATTCTTCCCTCTTTGCTTTTTATTTCGAAGCAAGCATGACCATGAAAAATAATCTCCATACTCTCTCACTCCTTTAAAGATTATCACCCTACTCACTTGCTTTGCCGCCGGCTCATGGTAGTCAGCAGTGTTGTACGTCGGAGCAAAATCATAATCAAGAGGCCAAAATCAGCCAGTAGGATAGCTGCAGCCCATATCCAAGAGCCTAAAGCTCCCAGCACCGCTGCAACGCCAAAACAACCGCTCATGGCATAGAGTAGCAAGACCGCCTGGCGCTGACTAAGGCCAGCATCCAAAAGGCGATGGTGGAGATGTCCGCGATCCGCCGTAGCTATGGAATGCCCGCGAAGTTTGCGCCGGATTATCGCAAAAGTAAGATCAGTCAGAGGCATGCCTAGAACCAAGAGAGGAAAAACCAAACCAAGGACAGTGGCTGTCTTTAATAAGCCCATGATGGAAATTCCTCCGATGATATAACCAAGGAACATACTACCGGAGTCACCCATAAAAACCCGAGCCGGATGAAAATTAAATACCAAAAAGCCTAAAGCCGCTCCGGCTAAAGCTAAGGTTAAATGAGCCTCGGTCACTTCATTGATCCGGATAGCTGACCAGCAAAGCAGCAGAGCCGCTTGAAAACATATTCCGGCAGCTAAACCATCTAAGCCATCGGATATGTTCACCGTGTTTACCAGCCCCACGACCCAAAAGACTGCTAAAACCAGCCCTAACCAGCCGATGCCCATAGCAGTAAAATCAATACTCCCAATAAGGGGTAAGGTTAACTGATTCATGGAAAAACCAAAGAAGAGCAAAAGTCCGGCAGCAAGGATCTGCCAGCAAAGTTTGACAAGAGGACGAATATCGTAAATATCGTCGATTACACCAACAATGAGGATGATGGTGCTGCCTAAAAACAAGCCCCAGACTCCTTTATCCCAGTTGCCCAGAAAAAGAGCCGCACACCAGAAAGCTGCATAAATGGCGATTCCACCGATCCGTGGCACAGGGGTTTTGTGTACATGACGTCCTCCGGGGTAGTCGATGGCTCCCCAACGCCGTCCTAATTTCATGGACACTGGAGTGGCAAAAACAGCAACGATTAAGGCGATGACAAAAGTCATTAAATAAGTCATTACTTCTCCTCCAAGAGGTCAATTCGTTCCGTTGTGAAGACCCATTTTTAGACTAAACCGGGATTACCCCATTGACGCAACACTTCATACACTACTACAGCTACGGAATTCGATAAATTTAAGGAACGAGCCTCTGCTCGCATAGGCAAACGCAAGGTAGTCTCAGGGTATTTTGCCAAGATTTCCGGAGCTAAACCTTTGGTCTCTTTGCCGAAAATCAAATACCCGCCCTTTTCATATTGTAACTCAGTATGAAAACGTTTAGCCTTGGTGGTTGCTAAGTAACGAATCCCTGTGGGATTCTTCGCTTCAAAATCCTCAAAGTTTTCGTAAATATAAATATCTAATAAATGCCAATAATCCAAACCGGCTCTTTTCAAATGTTTATCACTTATATCAAAACCTAAGGGTTTCACCAAATGCAAGGTAGCTCCTGTAGCCGCACATAATCTCGCCACATTTCCTGTATTGGGAGGAATCTCTGGCTCAACGAGAACAATATTGAGATGTGACATCAACCTACAGATCCTTTCAATTATTTCTAAATCATTATACTATTATACCCTAATCTCCACAATTGCCCAAGATTTCTCGAGAAAATTATAGTTAAAAACAAGATTTGATTATGGCTGATTTGCAATCCACATTATAAACATCTCTGTTTATTTTCCCGTCTATAAATTTAATATTGGCAATACTTATGGCATAAATTTTGGCAAAACTTTTTTCAATTGTTTTAAGGATGGAGGATTCTTCATTTTCTAAGTAGAATTTTGTAAAGATGAATCCCTGGTGTAAGGTAAATTCATTTTCGGGGATTCATTAGGAGGTATGTTATGCCAGAGCCCAGTTCTCAAGAAAAATTGGATTTAATCTTTTCCTATCTTCCGAAAATATCTTTGGAACGCAATATTGACAAGGCCCTCATGCTGATGGCCGATATGGGAAAAGCCCTCATCGGCGCAGACCGTTGCACTCTTTGGCTATGGGATAAGCGCAAGAAAATACTTTGGTCCAAAGTGGCTCATGGCTTGGATCGCATTCAGGTACCGGATCACGCCGGTTTCGTAGGTGTGGCGGTCCAATCCGGACAAACTATCATAGTTCAGGATGCCTATCAGGATCCACGCTTTAATCCGGAAGTCGATAAAAAAACGGGCTACCGCACCAAAGGAGTATTGGTTATTCCCATCTACGACAGCAACGGAGAAATCATGGGAGCTTATCAAGCTATAAATAAAGTAACCGGAGACGGTTCGTTTACCGAAGAGGATCTCAATTATCTCTCCCTGGCAGCTTCTTACAGCGGTCGTTCCATGGAAGTCGTGGCCCTGAACCAGGAAATTGAAGAAACCCAAAAAGAGATTATCTTTGTCATGGGAGAAATCGGAGAAAGCCGCTCCAAAGAAACCGGTAACCATGTTAAGCGGGTTGCCGAGTATTCTAAAGTGCTGGCTTTAGGCTGCGGTCTAAGTGAAGAGGAAACCGAGCTCCTTCGCTTAGCCTCCCCCATGCATGATATCGGCAAAGTGGCCATCCCCGACTCTGTTTTGAAAAAGCCGGGCAAGCTTACCGATGAAGAATTTGCTATTATGCAAAGCCATACGATCCTCGGCTATAACCTCCTGAAAAATTCCCAGCGGCCTATTATCAAAGCTGCCGCTACCGTAGCCCATGAACACCATGAAAAATGGAATGGCAGAGGTTACCCCCGGGGACTGAAAGGAGAGGAAATCCACATCTTTGGCCGTATCACCGCCGTAGCGGATGTCTTTGATGCTTTAGGCAGCGACCGGGTATACAAGAAAGCCTGGGAGTTGGAGCGCATCTATGCCCTCTTCCGGGAAGAGCGCGGCCAGCACTTTGACCCGGGTGTGATCGATGCCTTTTTCGCCAATCTAGATGAGATCCTGCGGATTAGAGAAATGTATCAGGATGCTTATGAGGAAAAGCAGGAGTAAATGTAAATACATGCAAACAGGTCAGTTATCCAGACTCAGGACAACTGACCTGTTTTTTTGTTTATTAATACTTACTTATCTGATTATCTGAGATATAGCGGATCATGGTAGTGGAGCATTCCAACCAAATCCTTTTTTATAGATGATTGGCAGGGTTTGCTGATTTGAACCAAATCCCCAGGTGTTAAATATACCGGAAAAGATCAGCCCTTCGTTTAAGTTTCCTGGCTCAACTGTAAAGATGATGCAATTTTCCTCTAAATCATAGATTGCATGTTTAACAAAGCCTGTAGTCGGTCTATAATATCTCCCACCTTCATTATCCAGCACCAAGTTTCTGAGTCTAAAGTAATTCTTTAGGTCTTCTCCATCCTGAGCATACAAGCGGAAATTAAATGGATTGTCTACTTTAAACTTTAACTCATTGCTGTTTGGACTTTCAAAAGTATCGTCATAGCTATAATTGAAACCAAATACCTCATGTATATCGTTCAGACGAACACCATTATTAAACACTGCAATAACTCTTCTGGTGTCGCCTTTCAGATAGAATCTGCTGTTAGTATTGAAGGGTATTCCTTGCGCACACACGAGTTCCTGTCCATCGTCATCAACTAACTCTAATAATAGCACTCCTTTATTTTCCAGTCCCTCATTTAGCTTAAGCTTGACAGTTACCGGATAAAACTCTCCCGGTCCTACCATATATGTTGCACTTTGGATACTAATGGGTACTACATTGTCATTTAAATCAAAAAATCTAAAATGATGTACAGAAATAGCCCCTTCTGTTGTTGAATGGAAAAAGTCTCTGCTTAATAATTCGATTTCTTTATTAACAGGATCGTATGAACCAAAACTTATAGTTGGAGCTTCAGAAAATGTCCAGGACCTTCCAATTTTATAAAGAGTAGCCTCATTATTGATTTCATTGCCCCACAAATCATACAGTTCTGAAACTCTTATTTTAATATAAGCATGTTCTTTTTCTTCATCCTCAGTAATCGTCATTTTAAAGTTAATACGTAAGCGTCAAATAACAAAGTGTATAGAAAAAGAGCAAAGACCAGTGTAAACTGAATCTTTGCCCTACTTGCAGGATGCTTGAACTTTTGCGCTCCATGGTAAA
>Ga0134100_1003146_pt1 | contig 11490 bp, 11 predicted proteins | sample 11_taG_2_FD_94444 | JGI IMG/M metagenome (GOLD analysis project Ga0134100, IMG submission 94444) | Switchgrass degrading microbial communities from high solid loading bioreactors in New Hampshire, USA - 11_42_5_180_A3 metaG | ecosystem: Engineered > Bioreactor > Semi-continuous > Anaerobic >...
AGTTTATCGGTCACTTGGTTGACTTTTTTATCGGTGGCTTGTGCGCTCAGCATTGTGGCGATGAGCAGCTCAAAAGGTGAAGTAAAATTGAGTTCGCAGTGAGCGTCGGGATAAGTGAGCTCCAATAAATGAAGAATAGCTTGGACTTTTTGTGGGTCAGGGGTAAAAACCCTTGCTTCTGTTTTATTCATTTATGCCTCCTATAGTGGTACATTTATTTGGGTAATACACATAAGCAAAAGAATAGAAACTGAAAATGGAGGATAAAAGGAGAAGAAAGATTGGGCTACTGGGTATACATTGTTTGCTGTTCCGATAAAACCTTATATACCGGCTCGACCCCGCAGTTAGCTCGGCGAATTGAAGAACATAACGCCGGTAAGGGAGCCAAATACACACGAGGGAGAGGCCCGGTCTTTCTTGCGCAAGCTTGGGTCGCAGAAAATCGCAGCCAGGCCCTAAAGATAGAAGCCTTGATTAAAGCCCAAAGACGGGCAATTAAGGAAAAGCTTGTTGCTGAGCCCAATCTTCTTTTAACCTTGGCCAAGGAAAAGGATATGATTTTCCGGTGGCAATCAGGAATCAATAAATTCCCCCGCCAATAAACTCTCTTAAAATCGAGTTGAATGGAACTTTGGCTGTATCTATTGGAACAAAATGGTGAAGCAGTCTTAAAAGATGTAGGGCCACGGGGTAATACTGATGATCTTTGGGAATATTGACCAGGAGAGGTTCTGCGTAAGCTTTCAGAGCATTCAACTCATATAACAAGCTGGAGTTAAACATAACATCCGCTTCCTCTTGATAAGGGAATATATTATTGTTTTCCCCCCGGCGGACGCTGGCCCATTGCTGCAGAGTTTTTTCGGGGTTGATTCCCCGGTATTTATCGTCACGAACCAGGCGGCGGATTAGGCGCACATCGGTCGTGGAAATGCGATTGTGGATATCAATATTAGGTTGGAAGAGGGCACTGATATAGATTTTGAAAAGGTGGTTGCGCTCCAAAGAGGGGAGAAGCCTGGGGTTTAGGGCGTGAATTCCTTCCATAACCAGTATTTCATCTTTCCCTAATTTCATAGGTTTTCCCACAGGTTTGCGTTTACCGGAAACAAAATCATAAATAGGACATTCGATCTCCTGTCCGTGAATCAGGGCATTGACATGCTGATTCAGGAGGGGAAGGTCTAAAGCTTCCAAAGCTTCAAAATCATATTGCCCGTCTTTGTCCAGGGGAGTTTTTTCCCGGTCACAGAAATAATCATCCAGGGATAGGGCGATGGGCCTAATGCCATTGACCCTGAGCTGGGTGGATAAGCGCTGGGCAAAGGTGGTTTTTCCTGAAGAAGAAGGTCCGGAAATAAGAATAATCCGGATATTTCTTTTTTGAGCCAGGATCCGATCCGCAATCAAAAGAAATCTTTTTTTCATGCAAAGCTTCAGCTAAGGCGATTAATTCATTGGTATTGCCCTGGCATATATTGCGGTTAATGGAGTCCACTGTATCCAGGTTAAGATTTTCCACCCATCTTTGGGATTCCAAAAAGGTAGCTGTCAGCTTTTCCGGAGGAACAAAACTAGGCAGCCCTGAGGGGTGTTCCGGATTGGAAAAGAGGAGGATAAATCCGGGATGGTAAAAGATTAAGGTAAAGGGATAATAGGTTCCGGCCGGGGGCAGGGCAGGATAAAGGGATTTGACAAACTTTTTATTGACTTTGGTATGATAAAAGCCATCCTCTTCTTCGCAGGAAATAATCTCCGGTTTGGCGTCCACCCATTGATGGAGCTTTTTTTCAATGAGAGCCACTTCCCGCGGGGAAAGGGGAGAATTCTTGAGTTCACAATAAATGCCGTCTAAAATGGAATATTGAATCTTGATCTCCTCTTCAGGAAAGAGTTCTTCCACAATCATAATCAAGCCAAAAATCAATGTTTGCCGGTATTGACGATGAATGATTTCAGTGTGAGTCATTATGAATAACGCTCCTCTACAACATAATAGAACTAAAATTCTTATTTAATTTCTACAGGAGAGTTGATCTTCCTTTATATTCAAATTTTCGGAAGGAACTTATAAAGATATGGTATACCGGAGAAGGAAAAATGTCCATCTCTGGCGAATACAAATCGGATAATGTCTGGAGGAGTGAAGTACATTGTACGAAAGCACAAGAGGAAATTACCCTGATCAATCAGGTAGAGCTGCTATTGCCTTGGGTATGGTACCAGTGGGAGGCTTATTTGTACCTAAGGAATTTCCAAAGATTCCTTGGGAGGAAATGCGGGGCAAATCCTACCCGGAATTAGCTAAAGAGATTTTTCAACGCTATTTGCCGGATTTTCCGGAAGAGAAATGTGAGGAGACAGCAGCAATATATAATAATAGAGTATTCGATGGGGACAATCCTGCTCCTTTGGTGAAAGTTGGAAATATGGGCATTCTTGAGTTATGGCATGGACCTACTGCCGCTTTTAAGGATATGGCCTTACAGGCTTTGCCCCACCTCTTAGGGGAAAGTATGCAAGCCCTGAATCCAACGGCTAAGGTGCTTATATTAGTCGCTACATCCGGAGATACGGGTAAAGCAGCCCTGGAAGGCTTTAAAAATGTCTCCGGCACAGAGATTATGGTGTTTTATCCTGAGCAGGGCGTGAGCATTGTTCAGGAACAACAGATGACCACCACCGATGGGTTCAATACGAAAGTAGTCCCGGTGGTCGGGAATTTTGATAACTGCCAGTCAGCTGTCAAGGAGATTTTCGGTAGCCTCGAGCTTCGGGAAAAGTTCAAGGAGCATGGTTTTGTTTTTTCTTCGGCTAACTCCATCAATTGGGGTAGGCTTCTTCCCCAAATCATTTATTACTATTGGGCTTATCTTCAAGCAGTACAAGCTCAATATCTAAAACCCGGGGAAAAGCTGAACATCGTGGTGCCCACAGGGAATTTTGGCAATATCCTGGCTGCATTTTATGCCAAACAAATGGGGCTGCCTATTAACAAGTTAATTTGCGCATCCAATGAGAATAAGGTTCTCACGGATTTCTTCGCTATAGGAGTGTATAACCGTAAACGGCCTTTCCATGTCACTTCTTCTCCTTCCATGGATATTCTTATCTCCAGCAATTTTGAGCGTTTTCTCTACGAAGTCTCCGGAAGGGATGGAAGTAAAATCAGCCAATGGTATAAAGAACTCCAGGAAGCAGGGGAGTTTGCCGTGGACCCGGATACTTTGGCGAGAGCTCGGGACGAGGTGGCTGCCGGCTGGGCCAGTGAAGAAGAGGTCCTGCAGGTGATTAAAAGCATCTATCAGGAACAAGCTTATGTTTTGGATCCTCATACGGCTGTGGCTGTGAAGGTCTACCAGGATTATGTAAAAGAAACTCACGATCATACCTTTGCGGTAATAGCTTCCACGGCCAGTCCCTTTAAATTTGCCAAGACGGTCCTTGAAGCCATTGATGTCGAGGCTTTATCCCAGGATGAATGGGCGAATTTAAGGAAATTAAGCACTCTTACAAACTGGAAGATTCCTCAAGGGCTCCAAGGTCTGGAAGATAAGCCTACTTATGGGCTGGAGCCTGTGCGGCCCGGGGATATCCCGCAGCTTATTCAGAAAGTTTATTTAGCCAAGGAATAAATACAAGGTTAATTCTATGAAAAAGCTCTAGGGAAGGATCAGGATAAGGACCTTCCCTAGAGCTTTTTCAGACCTATGTTTTCTAATCCGGTTTCTTTACTCAATTTCCAGGTTTTTGGCTTTAGGATAAGAACCTAGGAGCTTGGTGCTTACTCCTTTGTTTCTTAAAGCCCAAAGGGCATCCTGGATAGCAGGGGAAAAGACATAGCCGTCAATATCAATAAAGAAGACGTATTCCCCGAGTTTACGCTTTGAAGGACGTGATTCAATCCGGCTTAAGTTAATATTGCGAACAGCAAATTCCTGCAGGACATTGGCTAAAGACCCAGGGGTATCCCCGGTCATAATCAGGAGTGAGGTTTTATCATCATCTTGCATCTCAGCCAGATGATGTCCTACAAAAATGAAACGAGTGGCATTAAGCATTGAATCTTGAATTCTCTCGGAATGACAGTGCAAATTGTAAATTGTGGCTGCCCGTTTCGGACCGATGGCTGCCCAGTTTTCCTGAGGATGTTGGGCAATCTTTCTAACTGCTTCCGTCGTACTGGGACAAGTATATTGCTGGGCGTGGGGCAGATGGGTTTCCAAAAAATCACGGCATTGGCCCAAAGCCTGCTCATGGGAATAAACCTGCTCAATTTGTCCATAATCCATGGGCTTGGCTGTGATTAAGCATTGCTCAACAGGATGAATAAATTCTCTGATTATGTAAAGGCTTTCCGTCTGGCCTAAAACATCCATGGTAACCCCTACTTGTCCCTCAGTGGAGTTTTCTAAAGGGACAAAAGCACCTTCAATCTCCCCATTCTGACAGGCTATTAAAAGTTTCGGTATGGTGGAAAAAGCAACTTGTTCGATAGGGGGCTCCAAAATATCCTTATATGTGGTGATAAAAAGCTGCAATGCTTCTTCCGAAAAGCTACCTTTTGGTCCCAGATAGCCGATTTTCATGGTCTTTTCCTCCTCACTCTTTCCCTCCGGTTAGTTGACATTGCTCAACTTTCCTCGCTCAATCATCTTATCTCTATATGAAAAACAATTATATCAAGATATTACCAAATTGAAAAGATCTCCTTACGGCTAATTTTCTTTATAATCAAGGATTTTGCTTACTTTCAGCTTGCACAAAGCCTATAAGCACGTTAAAATATGTCTTGGAAGGTTGGGGAACCTTCCTGGGAGATAGGTGGACGAGGTGGCAGAAACAGGCAGTGGAACGTACGCTGCCTGTTTCACTTTTTTCCGGAGTTTTTAGTTTAGTTTTAGTTTCATATCTCTAACCTGATAATTTTTGCTAATTCGTCCCTTAGCTGTGTATAATAAGCATGAGGTTTGTAAATAGGAGGTTAGTTTAATGGAGCAAGCTAAGCTGAAGGAACGGGCGGAAATCCCGGAAGAATACAAATGGCATCTGGAAGATATTTTTCCCAGCGATGAAGCCTGGGAAGAAGAATTTGCCAAAGCCGAGAAACTCCTGGAAAAAGCTGGAGAGTTCCAAGGGCATTTGGGGGACGGTGTAGATACTTTTTTAGCCTGTTTAAAATGGGTAGACGAAATAGGACTGACTATCGGCGAAATCTATACCTATGCCCGTATGCGACGGGATGAAGATAACCGCAATTCCCATTATCAGGCCTTAACTGATCGAGCAGGAGCTCTTTCCGTGAAAGCAGGAAGCGCTTTTGCTTTTGTCGTACCGGAAATCCTGGCCTTGCCGGAAGGCAAACTCAAGGAATATCGCGAGTCAAGTGAGGAAATGGCTCTTTATGATCATGCCTTAGATGATATATTGCGGAAGCGGGAGCATGTCTTAAGCCCCGCTGAAGAAAAACTCCTGGCGGAAATGGGGGAAATTGCCGATGGTCCCAGCACCATTTTCGGCATGGCCAATAATGCTGATTTGAAGTTCCCTACCATCAAGGATGAACATGGCCAAGAAGTGGAGCTTACAAAGGGCAACTTTATCCAGTTCATGGAAAGCCATGACCGGCGGGTTCGGCAAGAGGCTTTTGAGACTCTATATGCTACATATCAAAAGCAAATCAATACTTGGGCGGCAACCCTTAATTTCAGTGTCAAAGGAGATGTTTTCTTCGCCAAGGCCAGACGTTATCCTTCCGCCATTGCCGCTTCTTTAGATTCTGACAAGGTGCCTCTTAAGGTTTATGATTCCTTGATTGAGACCGTCCGGGAATTTTTGCCGGATATGCATCGCTATGTGAAGTTAAGAAAGAAAGCCCTGAGGCTGGATGAGCTGCATATGTATGATATTTATGTGCCCATTGTGGCCGAGGTGAAGATGAAGCTTCCTTATAAAGAGGCTGTCAAAATGTGTACGGATGGTCTTAAACCATTAGGACCCAAGTACTTGGAGGTATTGGAAAAAGGCTTCACTTCCCATTGGATTGATGTCTATGAAAACCAAGGAAAAACCAGTGGCGCTTATTCTTGGGGTACTTATCGTTCCCATCCTTATGTTCTTCTGAACCACCAGGACACTTTAGACTCCATGTTTACTATTGCCCATGAGATGGGGCACGCCCTCCATACTTATTTCTCCAATGCCAATCAGCCCCATATATATGCCGGGTATAAAATCTTTGTGGCTGAAGTGGCTTCAACCCTCAATGAAGCTTTGGTGATGGAGCACTTGCTGAAAACCACTGAAGATCCCAAGTTGCTGGCTTATTTACTCAATCATTATCTTGAGCAATTTAGGGGCACAGTTTTCCGGCAAACGATGTTTGCTGAGTTTGAAAAGAAGATCCATGAAATGGTCGAAAACGGTGAAGCCCTGACAGCAGATGGCTTATCCGATATTTATTTGCAGCTTAACAAAGACTATTATGGTCCGGAAGTGGTCATGGATCCTCAGATCGCGATTGAGTGGGCAAGGATACCTCATTTTTATAACGCTTTTTATGTATACAAGTATGCTACCGGTTTTTCGGCAGCCACGGCTTTAGCCAGGAAGATCCTTGAGGAGGGTGAACCGGCTGTTGAGCGTTACTTAAACTTTTTATCCAGTGGGAGCTCCGACTATCCCATTGAGCTTTTGCGTAAAGCCGGAGTGGATATGGAAACTCCTGAACCAGTTCGGGATGCTCTTCTGGTTTTCCGCGACTTACTGGATCGTTTGGAAAAATTGATTTAGCCCTCATTTGAAGCAGGCTTTGATGTTGCACAGGCTTAAGCTTTAATCCTGCTCAGGCCACGCAACGGATAAACTTGAAATAAACGAAAAATACCAGCAAGAAAGGATGATCAATATGAGCGAGGCCTGTGGCTCTTGCCCTTCAGCAAGTAATTGTACGACAAAAACTTGCCCTTCCCAACCGGAAAAAACCAAGGCTCAGGAGGCAAGCAATATCAAAAATATTATTGCTATAATGAGTGGTAAAGGAGGGGTGGGAAAATCCTCTGTTACCTCCATGTTGGCGGTTAGCTTAAGGAGAAAGGGTTATAATGTCGGTATTTTGGATGCGGATATAACCGGGCCGAGCATTCCGAAAATTTTTGGCCTTCATGGTAAGGCTGATGCCAACGAAACCGGACTCCTTCCTGTTGAGACACAGCAGGGTATTAAAGTAATGTCCTTAAATCTCTTGCTTCCCAATGAAGATGACCCGGTGATCTGGCGTGGGCCCATAATAAACCAACTTGTCCGGCAGTTTTGGACCGATGTGGTATGGGGTGAACTGGACTATTTGCTGGTTGATTTGCCCCCGGGAACCGGTGATGTTCCCATCACAGTCATGCAGTCTTTACCTGTCTCCGGCATAGTGATTGTCACCAGCCCCCAACAATTGGCCGGCATGATTGTGCGCAAAGCCATCAACATGGTTAAGAAGTATGGGGCACCGATCTATGGTTTAGTGGAAAATATGGCCTATGTAACCTGCTCTCATTGTGAGGAGCGCCTGGAGATTTTTGGCAAGCCCCGGGGGGAAGAGGAAGCAAACAAAAATGAAATTCCTTATCTTGGTCAGTTGCCCATTGATCCTGTTTTAGCCACCATGGCGGATTTGGGCAAAGTAGAGGATTATGTGTCGGAAAGCTTTGACCGAGTAGCCCAAAGATTGGCTGAAGAAATAGAAGGAGCAAAAAGTAATCAAGGTTAATAGCCAGTTAATTAAAGAGGAGGTGACCTGGTTTAACCAGGAGAAGATGGAATCAACCATTCGTGATATTGGCCTTGCCCCACAAGGTCAATTAAAGATTGATTGGGCAAAAGCCCACATGCCGGTACTAAATACCCTGCGAGCTGAATTTGAGAAAACCCAACCCTTTAAAGGGAAAAGAGTGACCATTTGCTTACACTTAGAAGCCAAGACAGCCTATCTGGCCAAAGTTATTCAAGCCGGTGGAGCCGAAGTTACAGTTGTCGCCAGCAATCCTTTATCCACTCAGGATGATGTGGTGGCAGCTTTAGTCGCAAGCGGTGTTCATGCTCATGCTTGGTACGGTGCTACGACGGAAGAATACCACCGGCATATTCATAAGGCACTGGATTTTGAGCCGGATTATATCATTGATGATGGTGGAGATTTGGTGTCTACTATCCACAAAGAGCGCCGGGAATTATTAGGCAAGGTTAAGGGTGGGGCGGAAGAAACCACCACGGGAATTTTGCGTCTTAGAGCCATGGAAAAACAAGGGGAGTTAAGCTTTCCCATGATAGCTGTCAATGACGCTGAAATGAAATATCTTTTTGATAATCGCTATGGCACGGGCCAATCCGTATGGGATGGCATTATGCGCACAACAAATTTAGTCGTGGCCGGCAAAACGGTTTGCGTCGTTGGCTATGGATGGTGCGGCAAAGGGGTAGCTCTAAGAGCTAAAGGCTTGGGGGCTCGGGTTATCGTCTGCGAAATAAACCCCATTAAAGCCAATGAGGCCTGGATGGATGGCTTTGAAGTTATGCCCATGCTGAAGGCCGCTCCTTTAGGTGATCTATTCATTACCGTAACGGGCAATAAGAATGTTATCGACCATGAGCATTTTCAAGTGATGAAAGACGGCGCCCTCCTGGCAAATGCCGGTCATTTTGACGTAGAGATCAATAAGGTTAGCCTTGGCGCTTTAGCTAAAGCTAAGCGGGAGGTCCGGCGCAACATCGAAGAATATGAGCTTCAAGACGGCCGTAAATTATATCTTCTGGCCGAAGGCCGTTTGGTTAATTTAGCAGCAGGTGACGGTCATCCGGCGGAAGTCATGGATATGACCTTTGCTTTACAGGCCTTGGCTTTGAACTATTTGGCCACCACCGATAGGAAACTTGAGCCCAAGGTCTATTCAGTACCTGAGGAGCTGGATAGAAGAGTCGCGGAACTAAAATTACAAACGTTGGGGTTAAGCATTGATCGCCTAACAGAAGAACAAGAACAATATCTTGCCAGCTGGCAACATGTCTAAAATCACGCTTATATAAAATCACGTTTATAAAAATTAAGAACTCCTGTCCAAACAGAGCTTATATTCTTTGGGCAGGAGCTTTTTTGTTTTTATAATTCTTTTAATTTATTTAAAAATTATTCTTTTGTTCTTCACTGTTATAGTATACAATAAAAATAATATATTGTATTAGTATCAGATATATTTGGGTAACGGTGGGGGGATAGATATGTCGGAGTTTCTGGTTCATTTCATGAATCAAGAAATAATAGGCGAGAGTAAAGGTTTGCGTCAAGCCGTTGAGGGGTGCCGTAAGGCGGCAAAGGAAAAAGTGCCGGTCATATTTCTTGGGGAGGTTAGTACCGGAAAACTTCTTTTAGCCGGTTTCTTGCATAAGGAAAGCAAGAACGGGCAAAAACCAATGCTAGTCATCGATTGCATTAAAGATCAGCTTATGCTTCAAACAATCCTTAATCCCGGATCTGCTCAGCAGCTTTTGCGTCATTTTGAAGAAGGGAGCATATTTTTTCGGGAAGTAACCAGCCTAGGCCTAGAGGACCAAAAAAGGCTATTGGATCTCCTCCGGCTTATAGAGGGGATGAAGATCAGAGCCTTGCTTAGTTCCTCGCAAAATATCCATTTAATGCGGCTGGATAAAACCTTTGATCCGGATTTATATGATTATGTCAGTCAATGGGAAATCTCTATTCCCCCTTTAAGACAGCGAAAAGAGGATATCTTGCCTTTAGCCTCTTATTTTATCAACATTTACAATTGTAAGTTCAGAAAGTCCGTTCAGGGTTTAACGCCTCAGGCAGAGGAGACTCTTTTAGAATATCGTTGGCCGGGCAATGTGGGGGAATTAAAGCAAATAATCAGCAGAGCAATGCAAATAACCAATGGCTCCCATATTTCCCAGCGTCACTTAAGTGAAAACTTGGGTATAGCCAGGGAGGAAGAGTTTAGTATAGGCGTTATGCCTTTGGAGCGGATGGAAGAGATTCTCCTGCGGAGTGCTCTGGAACGTTATGGATTTACTCTCGAAGGAAAGAAAAGAGCTGCACGGGCTCTTAACATTTCCTTAGCAACACTGTACAATAAGCTTAAGAGGTATAATCTAAATCCATAACCAAAGGATCCGTAAGGAGGGCATAGGGTGAAACGGCAGACCTTTCCCACACCAAAAGGAGAACTTATAGTTGAAGGGCCGGTTTCGGCAGAAATCTTGGAACAACTAACTTTTGATGATGATTTAAGGGCATTTCGCCCTCCTAAAAGACAAAAGGAAGCTGTCATTGAAATCAGCCACCTTCCTGAGGGTCGAATAATTATTGCACGCATAGATAAGGTTGTTTTAGGCTATGTGACTTTTCATCGGCCGGATAGTTTTGAACGGTGGGCCCAAGGCCCCTCGGAGCTTTTAGAGCTGGGGGCTATCGAAGTTTCGCCTAAAGTTCGTGGTTTAGGGGTAGGGAAGAAAATGCTTCAAGTAGCTTTTTCTGACCCTGCCATGGAGGATTATATTGTAATTGCCACGGAGTATTACTGGCACTGGGATTTAGAGAGAACTGGACTGCGTGTTTGGGAGTATCGGGAGTTAATGGATCGCCTTATGTCAAGTGCAGGATTATACGTGCGGGAAACCGATGATGAAGAAATATGTTCCCATCCTGCCAATATGTTATCGGTGCGTTACGGAAAGAATTTATCCACCAAGACCATTGAGGAGTTTGAGAAACTATTATTTCTTAATCCAAAGGGCGAGGAAGCCGGTTTAGGCTGAAATGTTATGCAAGTAACAAATAAGGAAAATCCGGGCTTAAAATCAAGGCTTAAAAATTGATGACTCAGGATAAACTATGGATATATCATCTTGGGAAAGGATGGTCTATCCATTGCGTTTACTGTCACGAATACTCTTGATTTTAGCCTTATTATACTTAGGTACCTTATTATTTGAGCCTCAGCAGCCTCAAGTTTATATTTCCGCTCCCCGGATACAAACGTTTTTGGAAGAGGTTGAATCCAGAACGGCAAAAATTAAGCAGGCTGCTCAAGATCTCCCAGGGAGCATAGAGGTCATCCTGCGTCGCATTTTTTATGACGGCAAACCTTCAGCGGAAGCTAAATCCGTTTAGCTGACCAAATCTCAATAAATCTGTATTAGTTATGGAATTGGACAATAAAAAAATACGCTAAACATTGACACAAGAAAATGAGAGCTGTAATGCTCTCTTTTTTCATTATAAGCTTTCAGGTTTATGAAAAATTTCTTTTAAATAATTTCCCTTAAAAAGCTTTAATTTTGCTCCTTTTTGACTTGGGCTGAATTGAAGTGAGCTTGTGTTTCGTTTTCATTCATTATCGAGCTTTTGCTGGAATAAGAATAGAAAAAGTCTATTTTAATTATTTTTTTCTTCAGTGTAAAATTAAGTTGACCTTCTTTGAGCTA
>Ga0134100_1003162_pt1 | contig 11447 bp, 10 predicted proteins | sample 11_taG_2_FD_94444 | JGI IMG/M metagenome (GOLD analysis project Ga0134100, IMG submission 94444) | Switchgrass degrading microbial communities from high solid loading bioreactors in New Hampshire, USA - 11_42_5_180_A3 metaG | ecosystem: Engineered > Bioreactor > Semi-continuous > Anaerobic >...
CCCTGCGCCACTCAGCCGGAGCCATCCCGTCCCACGCAGCCTCGACAGCCCTCGCCTCGACCCCCCCTCACACGCCTTCTCACAGGCAACCCCCCACCGCAGCAGGCTTCCAACCCCCGCCCGAAACCCTACAGCCATGCGGCTTGCGCTGTGTCAACGCTTGGGAGACTCGCCGCCAGCCGTACGAGGCGCAGACGTCGCCCCACCCCTCGGGCACCTTACCCCGGGCCCCCGCAACTCCCCCCTGTGCCGGAGCAGCCCTGCGCCACTCAGCCGGAGCCATCCCGTCCCACGCAGCCTCGACAGCCCTCGCCTCGACCCACCCTCACAAGCCTTCACACAGGCAACCCCCCACCGCAGCAGGCTTCCAACCCCCGCCCGAAACCCTACAGCCATGCGGAACACGCTGTGTCAACGCTTGGGAGACTCGCCGCCGGCCGCACCGGGTGCGGGCGTTGCCCCGGCCCCCCAAGCCGCCAGCCACACCGGGCACGGGCGGCGCAGCCCATCAACCCGGCGCCGCGCAGACTGGCGGGAACTTCGTTGTCCGCCATGGGGGGCCGTGCGTCGGCCAAGGGCAAATGAAGGGAGGCACCCCCGCGGGTGCCTCCCAAGACTTATAGACTCACCTTGCCCCGGCTCAGCCAGTACATCAGCAAGTTCCCGATCAACACCAGGATCAGGATCAGCACCGAGAGCACGGCGGCAGACTGGGGTGACGCGAACGAACTCAGATGGTACAGATGGTAACCAACCGGCGTCGCCTTGCTGCTGTACAGCATCACCGACATGGTCAGTTCGTAGAACGACGGCATGAACACCAGGAACCAGCTGCCGATCACCGAGGGGGCGATCAGCGGAATCGTCACGTCCTTGAACAGCCTTAGCCAGGTGGCGCCGCTGGAGAGCGCCGCCTCCTCCAGGGAGGGGTGCACCTGCTCCAGGGCTGCGGCGGCCTGCCGCACCGCGTAGGCAAGGTGACGCACGAAGTAGGCGACCACCAGGATCCAGAACGTGCCGTAGAGGTTCAGCCCGTACTTGCCCGAGAAGGCCAGGATCATACCCAGGGCCAGCACGATGCCCGGCGTGGCGTTGCAGAAGGTGGTCAGGAAGTCCGGAATGGTCCGGAAGCGCATCCGGGTCTTCACCTTCAGGTAGGCGACGAGCAGGCCGACCAGCGTGCCGCCCGTGGCGGCGAGCAGTGCGGCGAGCACCGATGTGCGCAGCGTCCGCCAGGTGTCGTCGTCGGCCAGAACCGCCCGCCAGGGATCCAGCGAGAGGTTGTTGAAGGCGAACCCCTTGCCCATCGTCTTGACCAGGCTCGTCATCACCAGGGCCAGAACCGGCAGGATGGCGAAGATGAAGCAGACGATGGAGAAGACGACCACCAGCGGCCACTTCCACCGCCCCAGCTCAACGACCACGGGATGGGTCGACTTGCCGCCCAGCGTGAAGTACTCCCGCTTCGACAGGTACCAGTTGGAGAACCAAAGCACCACGGTGGACAGAAGCAGGAGCACTACGGCGAGGGCGGTGGCTTCGTGCATCGCATCCGGAGTGCCCACGTAGACGTAGCTGACGATCCGGGTGGTCACCACCTGGAGTCGGCCCTGCGTGCCGATAATCGACGGAATACCGAAGCAGGAAGATGCGGCGACGAAGACCAGCAACGCACCGGCGGCAATCGCCGGCGCCGTGAGCGGCAGGGTGATGTCCCACAGCGCCCGCAGCGGGTTGGCACCGGAGATGCGGGCCGCCTCCTCGAGCGACGGGTCCATCTTCTCCAGAGCCCGGCTGATCGACAGGAAGGAGAACGGGAAGTAGAACAGCACGAGCACCCAGACCAGACCGCCCATCGTGTAGATGTTGAGCGGCCCCTGCTCGATGCCCGGGACCAGCGCCCGGATCCACTGGTTCAGGTACCCGATGCGCGGGTTCGCCAGGTAGGTCCAGGCGATGGCCCCGACGAAGGGCGGGATCATATACGGGATGATGATCAACATTCGGAAGAGCTTCTTGAACGGCAGGTCGGTACGGCCCACCAGCCACGCCAGCGGAAACGACATCACCGTACCGATGATCATCGTCAGCCCCGCAGCCTTCACGGTGTTCCACACGGCGGTCAGGTTGGCCCGGTTCAGGTAGACCTCCCTGAAGTTGTCCAGGCTGACGTGGCCGTCCACGATGAAGCTGTTGATCACCAGCAGGCAGATGGGGAAAATGCCGAAGACGAGGAGCACGGCCACCGCCAGGGCGATGGCCACGCTCTTAGCATCCAACCGCAGCCGCATACTAGTTAGACCCCATGATCTGGAGGAACTTGTCCTTAACCGCACCCGAGGTTTCGGCCAGATCTGCCCAGTCCACCTTCATCGAGTTCGCATTGAACTCGGCGAGCGGCCTCGCGCCCTTGGGCGGATCCACGTCCGTGCGCACCGAGTGCATCCAACCGATCGTGATGGCCTGCTGACCCTCCTGGGAGAGCCACCAGTCGACGACGGCCTTCGCAGCCTCCGGATTCTGCGTGGTGCTCAGGATCCCGATGGGCGACGGGATAATGACGCAACCATCCTCGGGATAAACGATCTCAACAGGTTCGCCACGATCCTTGATCTTGAGCAGGTTTTCCTCAAGGATGATGGCTACCTTGAACTCACCAGTGGCCAGCTTGGTCTCGACGGAAGAGTTACCGCCGCCGTTGACCGCGCCGTTATCACGCATCTGCTCCCAGTACTCCCAACCGTACTTCTGCGCCAGCGCATACGTGGAAACGAGAGCAGTGCCAGACTGGGTCGGATCGACGAACACCACCTGGTCCTTCCACTTGGGAGCCGTCAGTTCGCGGAAGGACTTCGGGGCCTCCGCGGCCGAGACGAGATCGGTGTTGTAGCCGATGACCACGTTGTTAATGCGCACGCCCGTGTAGGTGTAGTCCTGGCTGTCCGAGTCCACCGCGACCGCGTCGAAGTTCACCGACTTGTACGGAAGCAGGAGGTTGTTCTTCTTCAAGTAGATGTAGTAAGAAGGATCCGCAACCATCAGCACGTCTGCGCCGATCTTGCCCGCCTCGATCTCAGCGGCCATCTTGGCCGTCACCTGCTCGGTGCCACCCTGGAACCATTCAACCTTGAGATTCGGGAAGGCCTTCTCCAGCTCAGGCGAAACGACATCGATGATGTCGGGGTACATCGAGGTGTAGATCGTGATCTTGCCGGACGGCCCGGAGCCCGTATCCGTCTGCTGTGCGTCAGTGCCGGCAGTCTGCCCAGAGCTCGCCGTCGAGCCAGAGTTGCCAGACTCGGAAGCCTTACCAGAGCTGCTACCGCTGCCGCACCCGGTGAAGAGCGCTGACAGAGCCAGGAGAAGCGAGAGGACTACTGCAATCCGTTTCATGACAGAACTCGGCCTCCTTCTGCGTCTGCGTCTGCCAATCCGAGACTAAAGCGGGAACGCGAAGGCGTGCTGAATCTGGAGCACCACAGAATCCCCTTCGGCAAACTGTCCCTGCAAAGGGTTGCAGGTCACACGGATCTCGCCCCCGCTTGTCTGCACAAAGTAGTCAATCTGGTCCCCCAGGTAGTACCGCCGGAGCACGGTACCCCGCACGGTGCCGATTCCGCTGCCCTCGTGCTGCATGACGATATGCTCGGGACGGATGGCAGCGATGACCCGCTTGTGGTCGCCATCGGGCAGGTTTACCTTCAGGATCAGGTCGTCGCCGATGCGGATGGTACCGTCCTTGTCGAGAACATCCGCTTCCAGGAAGTTCACGAGGCCCACGAAATCGGCCACGAACCGGCTCTTGGGCCGATCGTAGATCTCGCGGGGCGGAGCCACCTGTTCGATGACGCCCTTGTTCATGACGATGATCCGGTCGGACATCGCCATGGCCTCTGCCTGATCATGCGTAACATAGATCACCGTGATGCCCAGGCGCCGCTGGATCTCCTTGATTTCAAAGCGCATGGCCTCACGCAGCTTGGCGTCGAGGTTGGAGAGCGGCTCGTCGAGCAGGAGCATCTTCGGCTCGGCCACGATGGCGCGCGCCAGGGCCACCCGTTGCTGCTGACCGCCCGAGAGCTGGCTCGGCATCCGGTGCTCCAGCCCGCTCAGGTGCACAATGTCCAGCGCCCGCAGCACTCGCTTCTCAATCTCCTGCTTCGGCACCTTGCGAATGCGCAGCGGGTAAGCAACGTTCTGGAAGACATCCATATGGGGCCACACCGCGTAGGACTGGAAGACCATGCCGATGTTCCGTTTCTCAGGCGGAACAAAGACAGACGTGCTGCTCACCAGCTTGTCGCCAAGCCAGACCTCACCATCGGTTACCTTCTCGAAACCGGCCACGATGCGAAGCATCGTGGTTTTCCCGCAACCAGACGGACCCAACAAGGTCAGGAACTCGCCGTCATTGACGGTAGCAGTAAACCCAGGGATTATCGTGACATCCCCAAATCGCTTTACCACATTGTTGAAGCGAATCTGTGCCATCGTGCGCCCCCGTTTACGCAGAGTTCAACTGACTCCGCTAGCAGATTGGACCTCCATTTCTGCGGGTCCTGCCCTCACCGGTGAAAACAGTACGTTATATCCGTCCCAGACTATAAGAACAGAGGCCTGTCACACTGTGACAGGCCTTTGTTGCCATGACCTATTGTTACTTCTTCTGCTCTTCCTTCTTCACGAACGAGCCCTTGGCACCGCACTCGCACTTCTGCGGCTTGCAGCGGCCCTCGCGCTCCCGGCCGCACTGGGTGCAGACGAACACAGCCATGTGTGCCACCTCCTCCACAATTGGTGCTACGTCCTTAGTCTAGCACTACTGGAGACAACTTGCGATGGCACAAAATGTCCAGGCGCAAATCTTCCCTGAGCAACCGGGTGACCTCGGGCCAGGTGCAGCACCCGCCCTACCGGCTCTTGGCTGTCCGGACCACCGTACGCTTGCGGGGCAGGGCCCACACCAGGGCTGCAGCCGCAAACGCACCGCCGACGATACTGTAGATGCCGAACACCGACGGGAGGGCGGCCGCCGCGGGGAAAGCCGCGGCGATGAGCAGGCTGGAGCCCAGCCTCTGGAACGAAAGAATGGTGGCCCGCTGCGTAGACGGACTCGCCTGGTTGATGCGGGCAGAAAGCAGCGGATAAACCAGGCCGTCCACGCCCTCGTTCAACACCAGGGCGGCACCGCCGCCGGCGCTCCGCGCGAGGCCGGCGAGCATGATCAGGGCAGCCTGGCCCAGCGGCCCGCATCGCAGCCACAGGCCGGCCCCGTCCTCCCTCAGCCGTTCGGCCACCCACCCGCCTGCGGCCCCGAGCAGTCGTCCTGCGCTGAAAACAACTCCGGCTCCGAACAGGCTGAGCCCCAGCGCAGGCAGGTAGACCTGGGCGAACTGGCTCACCATGGAGGCCACGGCTTCGTACACCCACGCAAAGGCGATCATGGCCAAAAGCTCGGGCTGACCGCGCAGGTAGGCCAGTGCCGCACGGGTATGCGCCCACGGGCTGCGCCGTCCCTCCGCCATCGTGGCCGGCGAGACCGGTTCGGCAACCGCTGTCGGGGACGAGGCAACAGACGCTCCGGCTCCGCTCACCGCACCGGCGGCCGCAGGCCGGTAAGGCGCGGGCTCCCGCATCGTCCAGACCACGGCCGCGGCCAGCAGGGTCGCCGCACCGTGGGCGAGGAACGGCGCCACGGGGTGCCGCTCGGCCAGCCACCCGGCAATGACCGGCGCCACGGCCAGGGTGGCCATTTGAAGGGCAGACGCCCGCGCCAGCGCACGGCGGGCGAAGTCCTCGCCACCCAGCGCCTCTGCCGTCTCATACAACAGGGCCGTGTCCGCACCGGAGAGGAAGGTCACACTGAGGCCGGACAGGCCCAGCAGAAGGCAGGCCGTGAGCGTGTCGGAGATCGCCGCGTAGCTGAGGTACGACGCGGCGCTGAGCACGAGGCCGATGAGCATTGAGCGCCGCCGGCCCAGCAGGTCGGCCACGACGCCCGTGGGCACCTCACCCAGCAGGATGGCCAGGTGAAAGGCAGACTCGGCCCAACCCGGGTTGCCGCCCCGGGAGGCCACGAAGACAAACCAGGTGGTCCAGGTGAACGTCAGACTGGAAAGCACAGTGTATGCATAATAACGCTGCAGGTTTCGTCGCATGATGTTGCTCCTTCCCGTGAAGTGCACGCGAAAAAGGCGTCACCGGACTCGCCGGTGACGCCTCGCCGCGCACAGCGGGAAGGGTGCAGCCGGCCGAGCCCGACCCGAAAAAGGCACAGTACCCCCCGGGACGGTGCTCAGCAGCTGCCCTTGAAGCTCAGGACAAAGGTATGGGCGAAGCCGTTGCGGTTGCGGATGGTCAGCATCGGCTTCGCCCTCCCTTCAGCAATCAGCATAAGTTACACGCCGAATGCTACCACAGCGCTGCGTCTGCGTCAACTCCATGGCGGGGCCCTGCCACTGCGCAGGTCGCTCCCCACACGTGGGGCCCCGCCCCCACGCGCTCAGCCCGCCCCCGCTTGGCGCCCGCACCGCTGCACCCCGCGGAAGCGGCCTTGCGCCTCGACCGCCTTGTGTGCATTCCTAGACCGTCAGGTCCGCCCAGAGGGCGCTGGAGAGGTAGCGCTCGCCGGTGTCGGGCAGCAGGACCACGATCGTCTTCCCGGCGTTCTCGGGCCGGCGGGCCACCTGCAGCGCGGCGAAGGCGGCTGCGCCGGAGGAGATGCCCACGAGCAGGCCCTCCTCCCGGGCCAGGCGGCGGGCCGTCGCGATCGCGTCCTCGCTGGCCACCGGGATCACCTCATCCAGGATCTCGGTGTTCAGGTTCTTGGGGATGAACCCGGCACCGATGCCCTGGATCTTGTGCGGACCGGGCTTGCCGCCGGAGATCACCGGCGACTCGGCGGGCTCGACCGCCACCACCTTGAAGCCGGGCTTGCGGGACTTGATGACCTCGCCAACACCGGTGATCGTCCCGCCGGTGCCGACGCCGCCGACGAAGATGTCCACCTGGCCGTCGGTGTCCTGCCAGATCTCCTCGGCCGTCGTCTTCCGGTGAATCTCCGGGTTGGCCGGGTTCTCGAACTGCTGGGGCATCCAGGCCCCGGGCGTGTTCTCCAGGATCTCCTTCGCCTTGGCGATGGCACCCTTCATGCCCTCAGAGCCCGGCGTCAGGACCAGCTCGGCGCCGAAGGCCTTCAGCAGCTTCCGGCGCTCCAGCGACATCGTGTCCGGCATCGTCAGAATGCAGCGGTACCCCTTCGCCGCCGCGACGAAAGCCAGGGCGATCCCCGTGTTGCCGCTGGTCGGCTCGACGATCGTCATGCCGGGCTTCAGAATGCCCTTCTCCTCCGCGTCCTTGATCATCGCGTAGCCGATGCGGTCCTTCACCGACGACGCCGGGTTGAAGGACTCCACCTTGGCCAGCACCGTGGCGACGGCGCCCTCCGTCACCCGCTGCAGCCGTACCAGCGGCGTGCGGCCAATGGTATCCGCAATGCTGTCGTAGATCCGCGCCATCCTGCATCCTCCTCATTTCCACGTTATCCTATCGGATATATCAGGATTACGTTCTCCATTGTATCCATGCTTCAGCCGGGTGTCCAGTACTACAAATTGAAAAATGCAACACGGAGGACGGCATGTGCCGCCCCCCGTGCGCGCTGTCTGCACTACCGCCAGTCGTCGATCACGAACGCGTCCGGGCGGTTGTACCCGGGGCAGTTGGGCGACTGCATGCAAAGCCCGGGAATCAGGGCCCGATAGCCCCGATTCAGCAGCGCCCTGTAGACGGGTTCCCGGGCCATGTTGACGCCGGTCAACACCTGCCCCATCCCGCGCGCGGCCGCCAGGCCCTCGCAGGCATCGATCAACGCCGCGAAGCTGCGGTCGTCCCGCGCCGCGCCGAACTTCACATAGAGCGTGTCGCTCCCCGCCTCGGTGCCGGCGCCGGCATGGCACACGGCAAAGCCCCTGAGGCGGTCGCCGTCCAGCAGCAGAACCGTATCGCCCCAGCCCTGCGCATCCACCACCTCGATCTCCCGGGTGAGGTCGAGGCCAGGCAGGAGCAGGTCGGTCAGGCGGAGGGCCTCGGCCAGGACCCCGGCCCGCTCGGCGGCTGCCAGGCCGCCGTACGTGGCCACGGGTCCGCCAACACCGGCCGGAGGCAGAGTGCGGCCCATCACCAGGTGCAGATACTGCGGGTAGTAGCCGTAGCGTCCGTAGAGCGTGATGTGCTTCGTGTCCCTGGCGAAGGTGAAGATGCCCCGCTGGGTAACCCCCATTTCGGCAAACCGGGCCATGGTCTCGTCCAGCAGCGCCCGGCCGATGCCCCTGTTCCACAGCGACGGGTGAACCGTCAGCGGGCCGAACAGCCCCAGGCTGCCCCAGCGGGAGATGAAGTTGGAACCCACCACCCGACCCTCCGCCTCGGCGACCAGCGCCCACTCGGGGTAGAGCTGGTGTCGGCAGCGCACCACCGCGGCATCGCCGCTGAAGCTGAGGGGATCTTCCAGCCCGTTGAACGTCCCCAGGGACAGGCGGAACACGTGGTCGACTGCGGGAAGGTCTGCGGCGGTCATCTTGCGAACCTGCGCCACATGAGCGTGCGGGTGCGCCATGGTCCTTCCTCCTGGCTTCGTACTGAGGCCAGGTGCTCTGCGCAAGACGCCAGAGCCCCGGTCACACCCGCACAATACCAAAACGCCGCACAGGAAGAATCAACCTTCAGTTCTAGTCCCCGTCCTAGTCCCGGGCGCAGACCGGACAGTCGGGGCGGCGGGTCACGCGGACCTCGCGGAACCTGGCCGTCCAGCCATCGTAGCACATCACCCGGCCGGTGAGCGGCGAGCCGATGCCCACGATCAGCTTCAGCGCCTCCGTGGCCGCCGCCGTGCCGATGACGCCGCCCGCCGCCGACACCACCCGGCCGGCTCCGTCCGCCCCCTCGGGCTGCAGGCCGGCCTGGGCGGCGACCGCAGGGTCGATGCAGCCCAGACAGGGCTCGCCGGGCCGGTAGCTGAAGACGGCACCCTCCGCCTCGTGCACGCCGGCGAAGACGACCGCGGTGCCCGAGCGCAGGGCGGCCTCCTGTATCGCCTTCCAGTCGCCGGCCGTGGCCACCACGATCTGGTGCGCCGGCACCAGCGCCGCCAGGGCGTCGGGATCGGTGGAAACCGTCACCGCCGTGTCGGGGTTGATGCCCAGCAGCTTCGTACGGGCAGACTCCGCCCGGTTCCGGCCGATGTGGGCCCGGATGTGGGCGATGGAGCTCGTGAAATCCGGGAGCGTCACGTTCGCCGGGTCCCACAGGGTCATGCGACCCACCCCGGCAGCGGCGAGGTACAGGGCCGCGGCCGACCCGGCAGCCCCGAGCCCGGCCACCAGCACCACCGACTCCTTGATGCGCACCTGCCCCCGCCCGCCGATCTCGGGCAGGATGATGTGCCGGCTGTAACGCAGCACTTCCTGTTCGGTCAGCGTCATCGGCCCACCCCCCTGCAGAACTGCTCGTAGTCGATGAGCTCGTGGATGGTGGGGTGATCGCCGCAGACCGGACAGTCGGGGTTGCGCCGCACCTGCACCTCCGCCACGTCCATGTCGAGGCCGTTGTACACCAGCAGCCGGCCGACGAGGGTGGCACCCCGGCCGGTGAGCACCTTCAGTGCCTCCATGGCCATCAGGCTGCCAATGAAGCCGGGCAACACGCCGATCACGCCCGCCTCCGCACACGAGGGCACCGCCTCGGGCGGGGGCGGCGAGGGGTAGATACACCGGTAGCAGGGTCCCTGCCCCGGGATGAAAGTGGTCACCTGGCCGTCGAAGCGGAAGATGGAGCCGTGCACCTGCGGACGCCTGGCCAGCACACAGGCGTCGTTGACCAGATAGCGGGTGGCGAAGTTGTCCGAGCAATCGAGGATAAGGTCGTACTGGGAGAAGAGCTCGAGTGCGTTCTCACGGGTGAGGTTGACCGGATGGAGGTCCACGTGGATCTCAGGCCGCAACGCGGAGAGCTTGGAGAGCCCGCTCTCCACCTTGAGACGCCCCACGTCGGCGGCGTCGTGCAGGATCTGGCGCTGCAGGTTCGACAGGTCGACCCGGTCCGCGTCGCACAGGCCGATGCGGCCGACCCCGGCAGCCGTGAGCTCGTACGCGACGGGCGACCCCAGACCGCCGCAGCCGACGACCAGCACGGAGGACCTGGCCAGCCTCTCCTGTTCAGCAGGCGTGAAGTAAGCTTCCATCTGTGCGATACCCCTTCTGTTGCCACCTTTCTCGTCGGATGCGCTTATCTGTCTACGCCATCCCAGTTCAGTCTAGCATCTGGAGAAGTAAACCTCCAGACTGGGTTTACGTAAACCGCCTGCGAATTCGGCCGTTGGCGAAGCGGGACAACAGGCCGAGAACGAGCTGTCGCAGGAAGACCCAGCGCCGCCGGCGGACCGCCCTGCAGCGGGCATGCCAGGCCGCCTCCGCAGCGGGCCGGTGGAGCACGGCGTGCCTGTCGTAGCCGCTGACGCGCTGCTCTACTACCAGGCGCACATGATCGGGATGCAAGTTCATGACGGACACCTCGATCGTAGCGGGCTCCGTCCGGCGGGCAGCCGCCGGACAGGCGCAGCAGGGAATGAGCGCCAGTCGTTGAGACAGCAGGGGGCCACGGGCGCCTTCAGCCCGTGGCCCCCCACCCCCTGCCGCCGCCGGCAGGGGGACGAACATGATGAAGGCCACAGGCAGCCTGCTCGCTGACCTGTGGCCGCTGTTCGGTCAAGGCCGCGCTAACCGAACCGATCGGCAACAGGCCGCGAGACGCGCGTCAAGGTTCCGTGCGACCGAGAGAACGCCTTCCGCATCTCGACGGCCCCCTTTCGGCGAACTGAAATAGACTGGCGATTCCCGGAAGTGAGTATATCCGGGGACAGGCCGTCCTTTCAACGCACAGCCGCCGGAGAGAACCGGCCAACCGGATTTCTACCTGCCCGTCCGGGGCGCCGCGTCCACGCAAGGCCGGGACCCGGCGACGCGGGCCGGCGGTCCCTGGCCGTCCGGCCCCCGCCACACTGGGCCCCGCCGCAGCCGGTGTACCTTCCGAAACCCCCGCCGAGGTTCGCCGCATCGCGAACGCTACGCCACCACCCCGACGCCGCCAAGGATCTACCTCCCCGGCAGCGTGACCCCGCCGATCCCCCCGCCGTAGAGCGAGTCGGGCACGGGACCGACGATGACGGTGTCCGAGAGCGGCAGTTCCTGCACCAGGAGGATCTCCTGCGTCGTGAGCGGCAGGATGATCCGCATCGTGGCTGTGGCCTCGAGCCACACCCGGTGCCGCGTCTGGTTGATGCCCTCGCCCCGGAACTCCTGCCGCACCGTGATGGAGACCGACCCCACCGGCACGAGCTGCACCGCGAGCCGGGGGCCCAGGTTGGAGAGGAGCGCCGACCCGGTGAGGGC
>Ga0134100_1003167_pt1 | contig 11423 bp, 11 predicted proteins | sample 11_taG_2_FD_94444 | JGI IMG/M metagenome (GOLD analysis project Ga0134100, IMG submission 94444) | Switchgrass degrading microbial communities from high solid loading bioreactors in New Hampshire, USA - 11_42_5_180_A3 metaG | ecosystem: Engineered > Bioreactor > Semi-continuous > Anaerobic >...
AGAAGAGACGAGATTCTTCACTAACGCGCGGAATGACATGGGAAGCACAGAATTTTGTTTTTTTGATCGTAAGACCCCTTAGCTTTACTGATAGTTGCAAAAAAGGCCTCTATAAAACTTGCTTAAATTCCGATATAATTATCAGGAAAGGTGTGAGAAAATGAATATACCTGACTTGCCAAATATCTCTTCTTTATTGAAACAAAAAATAGCCGAAATTCAGGGTCGTCTGCCTGTAAAAATGAATGTCCCTTCGAGCAGTTACACAGACTTCGCTCAGGAACTCAGCAATGCTTCAGCTGCTTATAAAGAAGCCGCCGCGTCGGCAGAATCGGCAGCCCCTGTTATAGATATTAATCCTTCAACGGTGAGCAGTACCAAAACCATCACTACCAAAACCAGGTTCCCTTTGGTTTCCGGTTCCTATGAATCGGTTTATCCCCGCCTTTCGCAAACACAGATTAATGAACTGATGCCCAGGATAGATGCGGCCATCAATACCTATGCAAAACAATACGGCCTTGATCCAAAACTGATCCGGGCTGTTATAAAAGAAGAATCCGGATTCCAGCCTTTCGCGCTTTCAACATCCGGCGCTATGGGGCTAATGCAGTTAATGCCGGAAACCGCTGCAGGTCTTGGTATTACCGATGCCTATAATATTGAACAAAATATACTTGGTGGCACCCAATACCTTTATTATCAATTAAAAGCCTTTGGCGATGATTTGGGACTTGCCCTGGCGGCTTATAACGCAGGTCCTAATGCTGTAAGACAATATGGTGGCATTCCCCCTTATACTCAAACGCAAAATTATGTGAGAAAAGTCCTTAATACTTATGAAATTTACAAAGCAATTGGGGACAGTTAACAGCCTTATCCACAAAATCCACAAGGTTATCCACAATTAGAGTGGGCAATATAAGCTGTTTTTATGAATATTTCCACAGTCTCCACAGACAGAATTACTAACAAATTCACAGGCAATAGTCGATATTTTGACATACAGTTTTGATCGGTCAAAACGTACTGTAATATTGAATTCATGCATACAGATGGGTTACAGGACATCTCGTGTTGTTGGGATAAGGAAAGAACAATTTGTGGATTTTGTCGATACAAATATGATATACAGATTTTTGTGTCAACATATAAATCCTTTAATATGCACAGAATGAACAGGTTATAGTCTTTTTGCCGTCCTTAAATAGAAAAAGCGCTTCTTATGGGAAGAAGCGTTTAGACAATCAGATCTTTTAAGGATTGTATTATATTTTTAATAGAACCAAGATATTTAATAAACAGTCATTTTGACAGTCCTTTATGCCCTTCTCCTATCCCGAGATATGGCACGGCATTTAAAGTCAAATCTGCATACTCACCCTTTAAGAAGGAATAATACCCTGCTGCGGCAATCATTGCGGCATTGTCAGTACACAATACCGGAGCAGGATAAAGTGCGTACATACCTATCTCTTTTGCCCTTCTTTGAAGTGTTTCTCTAAGAAGAGAATTTGAAGCTACACCACCTGCAAGGACTATTTTTTTAACATCCAGGCTTCTGGCAGCTTTTAATGTATGTTCCACCAGAACATCCACCACAGCCTGTTGGAAAGATGCGCATATATCTGGGATATTAAGCTCCTCACCCTTTTGGCGGGCAGTGTTTACATAATTGATAACAGCGGTTTTCAATCCCGAGAAGGAAAAATCATAAGAGCCACCGGGAAAATTGACTCTTGGAAAATGAATAGCTTTTGGATTTCCCAACTTTGCCTGTTTATCGATGACAGGTCCCCCCGGATATCCTAAACCCAGGACTCTCGCGATCTTATCAAATACCTCACCGGCTGCGTCATCCCTGGTCATCCCAAGTACTTCAAAATCAAGATAGTCTTTAACATGAACTATGTGACTGTGCCCACCGGAGACAACCAGACTGATAAAGGGCGGTTCCAAATCAGGATGGCTTATATAATTTGCGGCTATATGCCCTTCAATATGGTGAACCTTTATAAGAGGTTTATCGAGCGCGGCTGCGATTGCTTTAGCCGCCGTAACTCCAACCAATAGTGCACCTACCAGCCCCGGTCCATAGGTTACGGCAACTGCGTGAACATCATCCAAAGCAATTCCGGCTTCCCTCAATGCCGAATCAATAACAGGCAGGATAAGCTCCACATGTTTTCGGGAAGCAATTTCAGGAACCACTCCCCCGTATTCGGCATGTAAATTTATCTGGGATGCTATAATGTTTGACAACACCTTACGGCCGTTTGCCACAACAGCAGCAGAAGTTTCATCACAACTTGTTTCTATTCCTAATATAATAATGTCTTTCATCTCACTGTTCACGTTTTAGTCAGGATCCTTTCGTCATGTTAAAAAAGCCTTTGTATGCTCTCCTTGAAAAATAACTGTCCTATGATTATCAGAGTTCCCAGAGTAAATACATAATAGGCAAAGTATTTCAGCTTCATGTTCTTTATAACGTTCATCATAAGTTTTATTGCAAGAAAACCGGTGATCCCGGCCGCTGCCATACCTGCAAGAAAATTAACCAGGCTTATGGATTCAAAAGATACCGAGGAATCTTTCATGATATCAATCGCATCCAGAAGTGCTCCTCCCAAAATGGGAGGAATGGACATCAGGAAAGAAAAATCAGCGGCAAATCCTCTTTGTAAGCCTAAAATTAAAGAGGAAGTAATAGTCATGCCGGAACGGGAAACCGCAGGCAATAACGCAATACTCTGCGCCAGACCGATTAAAAGAGAATCGCTTGTTTTAAGCTCTTCCAACCCTTTATTACCATCGGCCATCTTCTGTGAAATCATAAGTGCGACACCGGTAAACAGAAAACCAGGTCCCAGCAGGACAGTACTCAAATATGTACTTTCAATAAAGTCACCAAGCAGGAAATTAACAATTATTGCCGGTATGGTTGCTACTACAATTTGCACAGGAAGTTTGGAAAAGGGGTGACGAATAATTTCTGCGATTTTCTTCCGGAAGAAGAAAATTACCGCAAATAAAGTGCCCACATGAAGGGCAACATAAAAGGATACTATCATTGACTGGGACTGGGGGGTGGAAATATCAACCCCCAACAGATTCTGAAACAGAACCAGATGCCCGGAACTGCTAATGGGCAGAAACTCTGTCAGTCCCTGCACTATACCCAAAATTATAGCTTGTAACAGATTCATTATTACCTCCGATTATAAGAAAATCCCATTGCCTATTCAGGTTTAAATGCATCTTCGACATATGTATTGCGGGCATTCCAGAATATCCACTCATCATAGCCGGCATCATAAACAGCCTTCATCTGAGCCTGGTATTCCTCGACCCCGTAATTCTTCCAATAGCCGCTAGGCAGTGTATCAAGTGTAAAGCCCTGAATATAAGCCCGGACATTCAAATTATATCCCGGGATTTTCTCTATACGATTTTTTCCTACTATAAGAGTATTATATACAACTTCGTAGGGTTTTAGGTCTGGATGGGTAAAATTTATTCCGTTTATTGTCTGTCCTACGCCATTGGCCATGGACCCCTTTGGAGCAGCATTAGCATAATGCGAAGGGTATATCATCGGGCAAATGTAGTCAAGGCTGTTTCCGATAGTTTCAAGGGTTTGGCCGATTTCTCCATAATCCTTCGTTGCAATCATCGGCATACCGAAAATATCGGCCGAAAGAACTGTCTCCGGCGGCAGATTCAGTCTCATATATCGTATGAAATTCTCGATAGCTCCCGAACGGCTCTGTCCCGGAACAAAGTCCATTTTGTAAGTATACAGGCTGGTTTCAGGAAAACGGATATAGTCGAACTGAATTTCATCGAATCCGAAATTAACGGCCTCCTGGGCAATACTTAAAATATAATCCCAGCATTCCTTTTTGGTCGGGTCCAGCCACTTAGTACCTGATTCCCAAACCTCTCCGTTTTCTTTTTTAATGGCGAGATCAGGATTATATGAGGTCATTGTGGAATCCTTGAATGTAACCATACGTGCTATTACATAAATTCCGTTGTCATGGAGTTTCTTGGTTACTGTCCTTATATCAAAGCCCGGGGTGTCAGCCTTGGCTTTATTAACCACATCAATATTTGAATCATACATAAGTACGCCCGAATCATTCTTTATATCAATAACATAAGCGTTAATCTCGGTCCTGTTTGCTAAATCAATATAATGGTCAAGTTTTTCTCTGACCGAAGTAGCATTGAGATATAATGCTTTTATAGGCGGCAATGTCTTTGTACTGGTGCTGCGCCTGTCCTCTTTAATCTCCGGGTATGGCGTTATCCCGTTAATAGGAGTAGGTTCGGGTATAGGAGTAGGTGTAGGAGTCGGGGTTGGGGTAGGGGTTGGCGTATTGCTCTGGCTGGGTGCAGGAGTGTTCGTATCAGCCGAAGTTTCTGTCGCAGAAGCTATCGGAGTGGGACTTTCATTGCTTGCATCAGGCGAAATACTTGGCTTTTTAATTGAAAGAATAGCGAATACTACCGCCATTATCATTAAAGACAAAACTGCTGCTGTTACAATCAGTGCATTGTTTCTTCTGTTCCTTTTTGATGTTCTTGCCATCTCTTTTCTCCTTTGAGTACAATATAGTTTACCACAACAAAACCTCAAGGCACCGGCCTTGAGTTTAATTTTAGATATATCTTAAATATTATATCATAAATTCAGGTATAGCATATATTTCTTATATTATCGGATGAAGACATTATATCATATTAGACGTTACCTCTTAATCTTTGGTTTAGAAATAATGGCCATAATATAGCCAAATGTTATAGCCGCTGTGATACCTGCAGCGGCTGCCTTTACGCCTCCGGTAAAAACGCCCAGCAAGCCTGTCTCGTCTACCTCTTTTATCACACCCTTTGCCAAAACATTTCCAAACCCTAAAAGGGGAACGGTAGCTCCTGCGCCTCCCCAATCAATCAAAGGCTGATAAAGACCGAACAATCCTAAAACAACTCCTGTAACTACAAAAATCACCATGATTCTGGCAGGCGTTATTTTTGTAAAATCAATCAAGACTTGGCCAATTATGCATATGCACCCACCCAACAGAAAGGCTCTTAATATTTCATTCATATGACACCCTCCATATCTTAAGCTTCAATCAAAACAGCATGCGCAATACCGGGTATGGTTTCCCCCTGCTGGATCCTTGTAGGACTTAACAATGCTCCGGTGGCAACGAAAAGCAAACGTTTTATCGTTCCCTGCATAAACAGATTCAAAATATACGTGGATAATACTACCGCGCTGCAGCCGCAGCCACTGCCTCCGCAATCCACTCCCTGTTTTTCAAGGTCAAAAATGAGCATACCGCAGTCCCTGTGTTTATCTTTTAAATCAATATTGCTTCTTTTTAACAGGTCTCTCAGCATGGTGCTGCCAAAACTGCCTAAATCTCCGGTCAGTATCATATCAAAATCATCCACATCCCTACCGGTGTCAATAAGGTGGGCCCTTATCGTATCATAGGCTGCTGGAGCCATGGCCGCACCCATATTATTGGAATCTTTTATGCCTTCATCTATTATCTTTCCGGGAGTGATACATGTTATTCTGGGCCCCTGCCCTTCTTTGCCCAATATCACTGCTCCCGCTCCGGTGACTGTCCATTGTGCAGTGGGAGTTCTTTGAGACCCGAATTCCAGAGGATATCTGAACTGTCTTTCTGCAGAACAGAAATGGCTAGAAGCGGCACATACTGCATAGTCAACTGATCCGCTGTCTATCATCATGGCAGCTATGACAAGAGACTCGCTCATAGTTGAACATGCGCCAAATAATCCCAGGTACGGTGTATCCACATCCCTGAAGGCATAACTTGCTGCAGTACATTGATTTAACAGATCTCCCGAAAGAATGATATTTATATCGGTCGCTGACTTTCCGCTTTTTTCAAGTGCTTTAATGTAGGTATCTCTTAATATACGGGATTCCGCAGCCTCAAATGTCTTTTCCCCTGCGTACTCATCATCCACCACATCATCAAAATACCTGGCCAGAGGCCCGTCGCCTTCTTTTTTACCTACAATCCCCGCACCGCTTAAGATGACAGGCTGCTTATCCAAAATAATTGTCTGAGACCCTAATCTTTTTGCCATCTACATCACCTGCTTCCAGATAAAATAGAACAGCCCTGCAATAACAGATGCAAATATTCCGTAAACCAGTACCGGACCTGCTATAAGAAACATTTTCGCTCCGACTCCCATAACATGTCCTTCCTTCTTAAATTCCATGGCCGGAGAGACAATAGAATTCGAAAAGCCTGTAATGGGAACCGATGCGCCTGCTCCGCCGAATTTTCCTATCTCATCATAGATATTGATCCCGGTTAAAAATGCACCGATAAAAATCATTATTATACTGGTAGCCGATGCGGTTGTTTCCTTATCCGCGCCAAAGTTCTTAAAAAGCATCATTATAACTTGCCCAACAGCGCAAATGGCCCCGCCTGTGATAAATGCCGCAATTAGATTCCTTATATAATGAGATCCGGGGGCCTTTTCGTCCACCAGTCTTTGATATTCGTGCTTACTGAGTTGTTTTTTCAAAGCTCCTGCTCACCTCTGTCTGTCTGATTACATAAGTACCCCGATTTGGTTCTTTTCTGCGTCCGCCTGAAATGAGAAAGTATATTCCTGCCGCCAGCGCCGCAACTGCAACAGCAGCAATAATGACTACATAAAAAGGAAATTTGCTTTTTTTTGCAGACTCAGTTTTTTCCATAAAAAACACCCCGTAATGATGATATATGGTCTATTTTCTCATCACTGCGGGGTTTTTATTCTAATATTCTAATAAGTATATGAGCAAAACAAAGAGACTACTAACTCAACTCTGCTGCTGAAGTTTTTGAACTTTATTGGCATGCTTCAACATCGGCAGGTCCACAACAAGCATTGTAATTTTTCCATCTTCAACTGAGACCTGAATGCTGCTTCCCTCATGGATTTTTCCGGTCAAATAAAGCTCTGACAGCTCATCTTCAATATGCCTCTGTATAGTTTTTCTTAAAGGCCTTGCTCCGTACTTTTCATCATAGCCTTTTTCAATCAGGAATTCTTTCGCCTTATCATCAAACGAAATACTCATTCCCTTTTCTTTAACATCCTGCGTGATCTGATCAAGCATGATGTCAAGAATCTGAGCCAATTGTTCTCGGGTAAGAGGTTCAAATACTATTATCTCATCCACCCTGTTTAAAAACTCGGGTCTGAATATTTCGCGTATCGCATTATTGACCTTCTTCTCAAGAGCCTCATACCCGTCATTATTAAAACCGATACCGTTTGCTTTCAGACTGGTCCCTGCATTTGAGGTCATGATCAGAATAGTATTCTCAAAACTAACCGTTCTTCCTGTACTGTCTGTCAGGCGTCCGTCCTCCATAATCTGAAGGAGCATATTGAAAACATCGGGGTGGGCCTTTTCTATTTCGTCAAGAAGTATTACCGAATACGGCTTCCTCCGAACTTTATCGGTCAGCTGACCGCCCTGATCATATCCTATATATCCGGGAGGCGCGCCTATCAGCTTTGAAACGGTATGTTTCTCCATGTATTCAGACATATCAAGCCTTATCATGGCGTCTTCGCTGCCAAAAAGTTCGTAGGTGAGGACCTTGGCCAGCTCTGTCTTACCTACTCCGGTCGGCCCCACAAATATAAAGCTGGGAGGCCTTTTCTTATTAGCAAAACCAGAACGTGTTCTCCTGATGGCTCTGGCTAAAGCAGAAACAGCCTTATCCTGGCCTACTACCCTCTTATGGAGGCGCTCTTCAAGCTTCAGAAGTTTGGATGCCTCGGTTTCAGATATCCTCTGCACAGGTATTCCGGTCCAGCTTTCTACTACATGAGCAATATCGTCTACCGTAACATCCAGATTACCAAGATCTTTCTCCAATTCCTTGATCTTTTCCAGAAGCCTGCATTCCTCTACTTTATAGTCTGCCGCTTTCTTATAGTCATCCATTATCGCAGCCTTTTCCTTTAACTCCTGAACTTTCTTCAGCTGATTTTTGCACTTTTCCAGCTCAATGGAATTGACATTTTTCAAATTCACCCTGGAACCCGCTTCATCAATAACGTCAATCGCTTTGTCAGGAAGGAACCTGTCACTTATATACCTTGATGACAGTTTTACGGCATTCTCAATTACCTCATCCGAGTAGCGGACCTGGTGGAAATCCTCATAATATGGTCTTAAGCCCATAAGTATTTCAATACTCTCTTCTATGGTTGGCTCATTAACCATTACCGGCTGGAACCGTCTTTCCAAAGCCGCATCCTTTTCAATATACTTTCTGTAGTCCTCAAGGGTAGTAGCGCCAATAATCTGCACATCGCCTCTCGCCAGTGCGGGTTTGAGAATATTTGCCGCATTCATTGCTCCGCCTTCAGCTTCACCGGCACCCACGATATTATGAACCTCGTCGATTACTAAAATAACATTTTTCTGTGATTTCGCTTCGTCGATTATAGCCTTCATTCTGGCCTCAAATTGGCCTCTGAACTGCGTTCCTGCTACAATTGCAGCAAGATCAAGCAGATAAATCTCCTTATCCAGCAGCTTTGGCGGCACATTATTTTCCACAATCCGCAGAGCCAGCCCCTCTGCTATGGCTGTTTTACCAACACCCGGCTCTCCTACAAGAACAGGGTTATTTTTTGTTCTGCGGTTCAGGATCTGTACTACCCGTTCAATTTCCTTTTCTCTGCCTATAATACGGTCAATTTGTCCTGCCATGGCTTTCTCATTAAGGTTTGTTCCAAAAGCATTAAGATTTTTCCTGGGCGATCTGGCCTGTGGCCTAGGATCAGCATTTTTTGTCTGCTTATGGGAATGCTTTTCCTTGTCTTCTTCAGCCGATGGACCAAACTTTGAGAAAGCATTGTTAATAAAACGCAGCATGGAATTCCCGTTATTATCTTCATCTGCATACATATCAGGATTATTTACCTGTGGAAGATTCTGAATGAAATCATCCATATCCACGGATCCAAGAATTTCGGTCATTTGATTGTTTAAATTCTCAAGATCTTCCTGAGTCATACCGGACTGGGCAATTATTTGTTGCAGGGGAGCTAAGCCCTGTTTTTGGGCACAGCTTATGCAAAGTCCCATGGGTTCGGCTTTTCCATCTATTACACGTGTAATAAACACGACTGCGACATTTTTCTTACAGATAGAACATTTCATCATTTATGCATCAACTCCTTTTTCGGCAGCAATCATACGAGGTATTGCTATCCGGGGTGCCTGTTTGGAATCCTTGATTCCTATGGTATATATTGTAATTTTAATCAAACTTAGGTTTGATTATACTATATATTATACCACAGTAAAGGATTCATGAACAATAAGATAGTTTGCCCTTCCCTTACCTTTAGTATCTTGTATCAAAAACGTTTGATTTTAATGCTTTCCCGAATTCGGTAGAAATACGCTGAAATAAGCACACAGCCTGCTTTTCAGCGGTCGGCAACTTTTAAATTCGAGATCTGCGACAAAATTCCACCTGATGTGTCATAAGAAGCAAAAACCGGCAAATGCCGGGCAATAATTTCTTAAATTCCGCTAGATTCTTTTCAAAACGGTAATAGCATTTCCCACGCTGTTGAATTTTATACTGTCACATAATTCATTAACTATGAGCAATCCTCTTCCCGATTCATCCATATTGAGCGGATCGCATTTTAATACTTTGTTCATAGAAAGCTGCTTCGGTTCAGGTACCTCAAAACCGCATCCCTGATCTTTTACAGTTATCTCAAGACCCCTGCAGTCATCCCTGAACCATATTTCCACACTGATCGTTTTACTTTTATCACATTCATTCCCGTGCTTGATAGAGTTTTGCATTAATTCGCCCAGAATAACCTTAATATCAAAACATTTATCTGAATCCAGAGAAAATTTTATCTTAAGCAAGTCCAAAATTTTTCTGATTTCATTACATACCAAGTAAGCATCAGTCGCAATGTCTTTGCTATAAATTTTTGTGTATCGGCTCTGATCAATGAGCATAATATTATACCTCCAAATGCACATGCATAAGTAAATATAACTCATTCTTATTCTATGTATATAAAATATATACCCTTTTTTACTTCTTTAAAATCATTCTGAATTTTTCAAGTGTCTTTTTTTCCAAACGGGATATGTACATTTGTGAAACGTGGAAATGATTTGCAATTTCTTTTTGCGTTTTGTTTTCGAAGAAGCGAAGCTTTATGAATTCTTTTTCCGTATCATTAAAATTGTTCATAGCCTTTTCAAGAAAATCACGGTTGTTTATCTTTTCAAAGGTATCATCCTCTTCCCCTACTGTTTCGTGCAGTTCAAGATTGTCTTCATCAAAGACCGACTGGTCAAAGGACTGTATATTATAAACATTCCATGATTCTATTATCTCAAGAATGGTTTCTTCCTTCATTTTGAGATAATCGGCTATTTCATCTATTCTTGGCACTCTTTTATACTGTTGCATCAGATATTCTCTCGCCTGGTTTACTTTTTGGTATACCTCGTATATACGCCTTGGTATCCGAATAACGGAAGCTTTATCTCTAAAGTAGCGCTTTATTTCACCAATAATCGTCGGTGTGGCGAAGCTGACAAATTTGACATCCTCGTGAATGTTAAACCTTTCAACAGCATTTATAAGAGCGACGCATGCCACCTGATAGATATCGTCACAATCTACGCCACGGTTTGCAAATTTCTTTGAAATAATGTCGGCAAGATACAAAAACTTTGATACTATTTGATTACGAATCTCAACATCCCTGTTTTCGTAATACAATTCAAACATTTCTTTTTCGGACATTTCTTCAGTCCTTATTGTCTCTGCCTTCTTGCTCATTTTAAACTGCCTTTCCGAGCTTTTTTACCATTGTAATTGAATTGTCTCCCTGTTTTTCAATCTCTATCTCGTCCATAAGAGAACTTATAATTGCCAAGGCAAATTTATCGGTATCGTTGTCGAACAGTTCGGGAATATTCTGATCTAAATTTGTAAATTTTATTGAAATTCCATCTTCAAGGCATTGAAAGTCTACATTTACTCTCCCTGCACTTGACTTTTTCTCAATGAACTTGCCTAATATTTCAGACAATGCGACTTTTATATCTTCAATAGTGTCTATGTCAAACCCCATCCTGCTGGCAATCCCTGAAACTGTTAAACGGGCAATGCTTACGTATTCCGCTTTTAGTGGAATAAGCATAGATATCGTGTCCATAGTATCCATTATTTAGACCTCCTAGTATTATTAAGTTGCGCTGTCAAGCGCAAGTTTTCTTGTTGCTTGATATAATGCACGCAGGCGCTGTGGACTGGTGTGACCTCCTACCGCTTTGACGGTTTTTTTAAGGCTCC
>Ga0134100_1003188_pt1 | contig 11347 bp, 10 predicted proteins | sample 11_taG_2_FD_94444 | JGI IMG/M metagenome (GOLD analysis project Ga0134100, IMG submission 94444) | Switchgrass degrading microbial communities from high solid loading bioreactors in New Hampshire, USA - 11_42_5_180_A3 metaG | ecosystem: Engineered > Bioreactor > Semi-continuous > Anaerobic >...
CTTTCTGTCAGTTAAGATAATTGCTGAATGTTGAAATAAGACATAAGTATCTTTGGGCCGGAATCTCAATTTAATTCTTCGTTGATGGTCGTCCATCAATTTGATCTGAATCATAATTAAAATGAAAAATTTAAGCCAAAACATCTATAGTAATCAGGTTTTATTTAAGCAATCCCCCGTTTAGCTTGATATAGCGAAAGAAACTAAAACTATCTGAGAAAATTATAATTTGCATAATTTTGTGATAACAACCTTCATTTTTGATACAGACTGATTATTCCGGATTTTGTGGGGCTTTTACCGACGGCGGTATCATTGTCATAAGACCTGAACAAGTTCTTCCATAGCTTTTAATTGTAGTATGAAGCTCCTGAAATTATTGGTTAAAATAGTACTTATGCATGACCATTTTCTATTTCCCGGGTAATATTCTCTAAGCCCTATTTTTGTGAATTTTCGTATCAGAAATGAAGGTTCATTATCAAATTTTTCATTGAGCCTGATTACTTTAAGAACAGGCAAATCAAAACAGAAATGTAAGCTGTACCATTTTTTATTACAGGATATACTTTTTTTATTATAATAACAGTTTGAATGCAAATATTCCAACGGAAAGGCTTCCTATAATAATTAATTTCATACAGATGGAAAAAAACCGCCATCAGTTATTAGCAGCTGTATGTGAAAGTATATTGAACCTTCAGGAACCTGGTAATCTGATTCCAAATCTGACCAGGCAGAGTTTGTGAACGGAACTCTGCCTGGCATTAATGCATTTTTGAAAGTGTCTGTCATTTTCATTATATTATTCAAATTTATAAATGGTTATGTGGTGATAGAGTTCTCCTGCCTTTAATACAGGCGACGGAAAATGTTTATGTTTCATGGCATTAGGGAAAAACTGTGTTTCAAGGCATAACCCGCCCCATTTGTTATAACGTATGCCGCCTTTGCCTGTAACCTGATCACTTAGTTTATTCCCTGTATACAACTGAACTCCCGGTTTGGTTGTGTAAACCTTCATACGGCGGCCGCTTTCAGGATCAAAAAGCTCTGCCGCAAATTCGGGTTCTTTTCCGCTTACGTTCAATACAAAGTTATGATCGTATCCTTCGAAATTCTTGATATGAATGCTGTCTGACTTTATTCCTGACTCAATCGGCCTGAAATTTCTGAAATCCAACGGTGTACCATCTACGCTGATTATCTCTCCTGTGGGTATGCATTCTGCATTATTAACTGTAAACTTATCGGCATTTACTTTCAGCTGATGATTTAGAATATTTCCTGAACCATGCCCTGAAAGGTTGAAATAGCTGTGATTGGTCAGATTTACTAATGTGTCTGCGTCGGCTTTGGCTTTATAATCAATAAGCAGACCGTTATCATCGGTTATTGTATATGTAACGGTAATATCAAGATTTCCAGGATATCCTTCCTCTCCGTCCGCACTGAGATAGTGAAGTTTTAGTGTATTATCGCTGTGCTCCACAATATCCCATACAACTTTATCAAAACCTTTTATGCCACCATGCAGATGATTGTTTCCGTCATTTTTCGCAAGCCTGTATTCTTTACCATTTAACTCGAAAACCGCATTTTCTATTCGATTGGCATGTCGGCCTACAATAGCGCCGAAATACGGGCTTTTACCATAATTGTCCAAATTATCGCAGCCTAATACAACATCTTCGGTTTTCCCGTTTATATCGGGAACATGCAATGAAACAATTATTCCTCCGTAATTTGTTATTTCTGCTTTCATCCGGTTGGAATTTTCAATTGTGAAAAGATAAACTTCAACACCTTCCCGTGTTTTGCCGAATAATCTCTTATTCATTATAAAACCTCCCTGCGATATACTTTAAAAAGCATATAAATCATCTTTTTTAGTATCAGTTTTTCATCCCGCAGTATTTCATTATACTCTTCGGATAAAGCCATACGCTGATTTCCCGAAAACAGTCCAGTCTCACCGTGACTACTTTGATTATACCATTTTGAATAATTGTTTTCCAATCGCAGATTATTTCTTTCTCTTTTATTAGTAAACCGTTATTCGTGTTGATCATTGTTTCCTGCCGGCTTAAATCCTGAATTTTATCAGGTGATTATCCATTGAATTTCGTCAAATAATTAACGTAACTTATATTTAACAGAACTGTAAGTTACCCGGTTATAATATTATGTTAACATAATACCAGCCGGTTGCTTCCTGATAATTGGAATTTATTCGATATACCAGGAAAAATAACAGCATTGTAAAGATTCTGACTCTGCACAGGAGTAAATCTTATTGCTTCGGATAACATATGAAAGGAGATATAAATGAGAAAAAAACATAAAAAGTCATTATTTATTTCCACAGTTATATCATTGGGAATATTAGCTGGTGTTTCATCCTTCGCTCAGCAGGACATCAATCTTGCCGGTGCAAGCGACTGGGCAAAAGCCGAAATATTGAAAGCCAATGAATATAATTTGCTTACCGGTAGAGTTAAAGGTGAATATACCAGCTATATTACAAGGGAAGAATTCTGTGAACTGGCAGTAAGGCTTTACAAATCCCTTAGCGGAAATAAATTACCTGAAGCCGGCTCAAGTCCTTTTACAGATACACAAAATGAAAGCATTATAGTAGCCAATAAAATCGGAATTGTTAACGGTGTGGGCAATAAGAAATTTGCTCCCGGCAACAAAGCAACCAGGGAAGAAATAGCAGTCATGCTTTATCGGACATTAAAAGCCGCGCAACCTGAAAACAGTTCTTCAGGCACTGGTAATTACCGGTTTTCCGATCATGATCAAATATCGGACTGGGCTGTGGATGAAGTGTTATATCTGGCCGGTGAAGGAATTATTAACGGATTTGAAAACAACAAGTTTAATCCCCGCAGATACACTTCAAGGGAAGAAGCAATTGCTCTTATAAAAAGAATGTATGAGGAGTTTGACGGACAGTATATTGAAACATATGAAATATCTTCACGCGGAGACAACAGAAGTTATCTCATTGAGCAATTAAAAGCACTTATACCCCTGGAAATGGGAAAGCCATACCAATGGGGTGCAACCGGTCCCAACAGCTATGATTGTTCAGGTTTGGTATATACGTTATATGGTAAACTCGGAATATCACTGCCCCGTGTATCAAGAGATCAGGCAAAAGCGGGAGTTTATGTTTCAAAAGACAGCCTTCAGTATGGTGATTTGGTATTCTTCGCTGCCGACGGCAAAACCGTGAACCATGTGGGAATATACGTTGGCAATGGTGAATTTGTACATGCACCTGCAACAGGACATGTTATAAAAACCTCTTCGCTTACCGCGGGATATTACAGCAGAACTTATTTTACCGCAAGAAGAGTTATCAGGTAATATATAAACCAAAATCAGGTGAATCCTGCAAGCTGCCCGAAATTTCCGAGGCAGCTTTTATTTATTACCAACCCGGGATCATGGTTTGCCATATCAATCCCCGGGTCCTGCTTCGGGATATCAGTCGTATGCTCCCAGGCGGAACATTTGACTATATGCCCGCTGTGTATGGTATATTGCTGTTATACTTTTCTTTGAATGTAACATTTACTCTCCTGGAACAGAAGTAATCATTTATATAAAATTCAATTTTTGGTTATTATCTGATATACTATATTAAATTAACTATTATCATAAAGTCTGGAGTGATTTACATGGATAATACGAATGGTGATATTACTGTCAGCGGCACAAGAACTCCCGGCCTGGTTGAATCAGGAATTCTTTACTCTGTTGTTGCAGTATTGCTGATTACTATAGGTTCATTTGTCCAGCAGAAAAATTTCAATTCAGGTATATTAATCACAGAATTCATATTAATACTGGCACCTTCCCTTTTATTGCTTGTAATCAGGCAACACGACATAAAGAAAGTTTTAAGACTAAACCGTGTGAATTTTCTGAACCTGTTTATCATCTTTTCGATGATGGCTTTTACCATGTGGATTGTTGCGATCATTAACATATTCAACCTCTGGATTATCAAGTCCATTTTTGGAAAAGTCGTTGTAGCTGAGCTTCCAATAAGCCAGACCCCTTTGCTTGTGAATATTCTTATAATCGGCGGTTCAGCGGGTATTTGCGAAGAAGTAATGTTTCGCGGAGTAATTCAGCGAAGCTTCGAAAAATTCGGAGCCTTCCTTTCAATTGTAATAACAGCTTTCCTGTTCGGACTGTTTCACCTGGACTTTCAAAAACTTGTTGGAACGTTTCTCCTGGGAATACTGATAGGTTTCATTGTTTACCGTACCGATTCACTGTTTGCCGGCATGTTTGCACATTTTACCAACAACTCCCTTGCTGTATTAACCAATTACATATCAGGAAAGGTATTTACTTCTGACATGTCGGCAATGCAATCAAGTGAGAATTACCTGAACGACTATTTTACAATGCTGGACAATATGCCTTCATTTCAAAAACTGGCTGTAATCGGGGTATGGACGGCAAGTGCTGTATTTTGTGCAGCTGCACTGTCAGGCCTTATTTGGGCTTTTGTACGAAATACATCAAAAACAGAAAAGCACGCATTACAATCATCCAATAATAAACTCTTTCCGGGAGTTTTAGCTTTTTTGCCCGGATTGATAGTAATTATCATAATGTATGTTTCTATGGGATTTTATTTAAAAGGCATTACTTTGGATTAACTGATTTTTTTATTATGAAAAAAAATGTGCAGAGAGGCTTGTTCTTAAAACAGCCTCTCTTTTAAATTGCTGGCGCACCTTCATATAATAAATGCATTATCTGATTTATTCAAATATAAAGTATAAGTTATTTTTTGAGCTGACTGATAAATTGCCTTCCTGCATAGCTAATCATTGCCTGGTCACTGCTTAAACCGATTAACTGAACACCCTTGTCAATGAGTTTTTTGGCTTCAGCTGCATTCGCAGCAATCGTACCTGTGGCAATTCCGGAATTTTTACATTTTTCAATTATCTTGTCAATAGTGTCAAGCACTATCGGATGCTTTGACTCTCCTATCACACCCAGTGACTGGGAGAGATCCATCGGTCCTATCCACATTACGTCTATATCCGGCACGGTAAGCATTTCATCCAGATTTTCCAGAGCTTCGGAGGTTTCTACATATGCTATCGTCATAATGTTTCTGTTTGCCTCTTTTGCATATTCCGCAGGATTCATAAAGCCATAACCGGCTGCACGGCTGGAAGCTGTGTAACCCCTTTTCCCGATCGGATAATAAAACGTATCTTCAACTATTTTTTGCAGGCTTTCTTTTGTACTCGTTTCAGGTACCATAACTCCAAGAGCACCGGAATCCAGCGCATGCAATATCTGCGCCCGATCATTCTCACGCACGCGTACAATCGGAGTTATTCCGGAAATGTCAGATGCACGCAACAACGAAACCACGGTTTCCTTGCTGAAATGAGTATGTTCACAATCGATAATAATGAAGTCAAACCCGCACATGGATATTATCTCTACTGAACTGGCATCAGTCATTTTCACGAATGTACCTATATAATTTTTTCCTTCTTTAAGACCCGCTTTAATCTTGTTTTCTCTTATCATGAACATAACCCCCTGTATGCTTCACTTTCGCAAAGCAGTAACCGGCAAGCCCCCCTACAGTTTATTACCATCTTTGCAAACTTTGTATAATCCGGACAAAAAACATACAAAGTTTATTTATCAAGTACCCGTAATATATAAGCAATCCTGATCAATAAACCGCTTATTTTTATATTACAGTCTGCTGTTGCGAAAGTAGGGTTTTTATTTGTTTACATTGTCAAAATACCCGACTACACTGCGTAATCTTTCTATATTGTTTACTGCTGCGCGATACAGTCCTTGTGCAGTCTCCAGTGATGTTCTGTTTGATACTGTCCATTTATTTACTTTCATTGCGTCATCAACTGTCTTGACCCACTCTGCCGGAACAGCATCAATTCCCTTTAAAGCACCTGCCAGTGATCCTGCGGTATGAGCACGGCAGTCTGTGTCACGACCGGAATTAACTGCATATACAATTGCTGTACGGGGATCACCATTTGACATTTTTAAAATTGCGTATGCGGCACTAAGAATTTCCACCGCATTGGATACCTGGCGGTTCTCATACTTGTATTGCAGCTTTCTTCCAAACTCTTCAGGGTCACCGTTACAAGACAATCCTATTTCCTGTACTTCAAGGAATTCCCTCTTAGGAGAAGGTCCAAGTTGTTTTGCTGCAGCTTCAATAACCATATCAACGGTTGCATTGGGCATCAATGCAGTTGCAACACCTGCGCAATGTGCGCCTGCCACTTCAATTGCGTAATTGCCGGGCACTCCGCGGACATCTTTGATTCTTGCAAGCTCTCTGCCATCCTGTGCAGCCAGCTCGGGGAAACATGCATTTACAACACCTACCGCACCGATCATCTTTGTGGTTCCATAAAGACCCGGCCAGGAAGCATAACGGCCAACTTCCCATGGAGGTACACCGGCTTTGATGGAATAATAAATAACCTGATCCTGGGAGCCCAACATGTATCCAAATTTATCAGGTGTTACATCACGAGCCCAAACAGCTGCCAAATCATTTATATCAATTCTTCCGCCTTTTTCAATAATTGCTGTGGAAAGCAGTCTGAATCTTTCCTCCCCGTCTTCTGTTGTTCCGGGAACCCTGACATGCGGATGGCTGACGGGAGGATGGCCAAAACCTACATCAAATGGATTTTTTGCACGATCATTAATTGTTGGCAGATGAGTTCCGGGGCCTTTTTTCACTTCAGGAAGATAGTCAATCCAACCCCAATATTTCTGCCGCTCTTCAACTGTGTAACCCTCAGGCATTTCACCCATTGAGTTTCCAATTGAACCTGCAGCAACATATCCATGTATTCTTTTGAACAGTTCGGATTCATAATTGTAATTAATTTCCTTCATTTTTATTCTCCTCTCTTTTATTATGATTTTTTACCCACTCAAATACTGAGTTGTAATTTACATTCTCACCCATCATTGCTATTGCTTCTTCGTATTCCTTTAAGGCCTGTTTTACCAGAGGTAAATCGAGATTATTGGAATCGGCCTCGGATGCTGACAGACGCAGATCTTTTGTCATCAGGCCCAGTTTAAAACCACTGTCATAATTGCCTGTAAGCATAAACTTGGGTACATTGTTTTTCATAACCCATGAGCCACCCGAACTGTTATTTACAATATCGAGCAGAATACTGGTATCAATCCCGAGTTCCTTTGCAAGATACATTGCTTCAGCAGCTGCAGCAGTATTAAGTGCATTCAGCATCTGATTAATCATTTTTACCGATTTGCCGTCTCCAAGTTTTCCGGAATACAACAGTTTACTTCCCAGAATTTCGAGGTAAGGTTTAGCACTTTCAATATCTTTATCCTCGCCTCCGACCATGATTGTCAGTGTTCCGTTTGACGCACCGTCAACCCCCCCACTGACCGGTGCGTCAACGAATGAAATGTTTTTTGCCTTTTCTTCGGCATATTGCTTTATTTTTTTCAGGGTAATACCCATTGCGGAAGTCATTTCAATGCAAAGCAATCCTTCTTTTGCATTATCAATTATTCCGTCACTGCCGGTATATATGTCATAGATATGCTTGTCGGCAGGTACAATTGTTATGATAACATCAGCCTTAGATGCAAGTTCCTTAATGCTTGATGCCGTGTCTGCACCTTTTTCTTCAAATGGTTTCATTGCGTCGGGGATGATATCGAAAACGCATAATGAATGCCCGGCATTTAACAATCGCATAGCCATAGGGGTTCCCATACGTCCTAAACCAATAAAACCAACAGTCTTCTTCATTTTACCCTCCTACATTGGCTTTAAGATATCAGCAGATACACCGTACTCATTTGCCAGCGCAACCAATTCTGAATAAACATTGCTGCCCAGTTCAATTCCTGATTCATTGGCCAGCTTTCTGTTTCTCTGTTCAATCTCGCCAGGAATGAATATTTCACTTACTCCCTCTGCTTTGGGCGAATTTTTGATCCTGTCGAGTATTTCATCAGTACGTTTCTTGAATTCATCCAGAGGCAGAATTTTGCTTATGTCCAAAACGCCCATAAAGAATCCAAGGCCCTGGGGATTTTCAAAATCCCTCCAGAACGACTTCGTATCCGGAGACATATAAGCACCGGTAAGTGCAGAACACAGAATTTCTATAATCAGGGAAATCCCATAACCTTTCGGGCCTCCAAAAGGCAACATGGCACCCTTTAGTGCGGCTGCCGGATCATCAGTGGGATTGCCTTTTTCATCAATCGCCCACCCGAAAGGAATCTTTTTGCCTTCCTTGTTGGCCAGTATAACCTTACCCTGTGCAACCGTACAAGTTGCCATGTCAAGTATCATCGCACCGTATTTCTCTGACGGAATTGCTATGGACATGGGATTGGTACCAAGAATTGCCGTTCTTCCTCCGGTCGGAGCAACACATGCTGAAGAATTTGACATTGCTATTGTTAACATTCCCTGCTCTGCCCCATACATTGTATGAAAAGCACCTGTTCCAAAATGATTGCCGTTTCTTACCGCAGCAAAACAGGAGCCATGCTTTTTAGCCCGTTCAATACATCTGTCAATTGTCCATCTGCAAGTAGCCACACCCATGCCATTCCTGCTGTCTACCATGATAAATGTATCAGCATCATTGACTATTTCAGGTTCAGCATGTATGTCAACAACTCCATGCCTTATACGTTCGGCATATGTACGTAAACGGGTAATACCATGAGAATCCACGCCACTTTCATTTGCCATTATAAGACTGTCGGCAAAAATTTTGGCTTCTTCGCCCCTGTAGCCTACTTTATCAAGTATTTCAACTGTAAATTTCCGTAGTGTTTCAGGCTTAAATCTCATACTATTCATCATCTTCCTCTAATAATCCCAGTTTTTTATAAGCATCGTTAAATCCAAGAACGTCCATGGTGCTTTCACCATTACGTATTCTCTCTATTACTTTAGCCTCATCGGCCTCTTTCTTTCTTGCCAGTTCAAGTACTTTTTCGGCTTCAGCAAGCGGCACAACTACAACACCATCGTTGTCACCGAGAACAATATCTCCGGGATTAACCGTTACACCAAATATGGTAACCGGATGGTTGATTAATCCGGGAGTCATTTTTGTTGTGCCTTTCATTGACAAGCCGTAAGCAAACATCGGAAAACCCAGTTCTTTAATGGGCATTGAATCGCGCACCGTACCATTGGTGACAATGCCAACAATTCCTTTCATCATTGCAGCATTTGCAATTATCTCCCCCCATATACCGGCTTCCTGGAATTCATCAACATCTACAACGAGGATATCACCGGGTTTTGCTATGGAAACTGCTTTATGCAGCATAAGATTGTCACCTGGACGCGCCTTAACGGTTAATGCACTTCCAACAACATAGCTGCCGGGCCATACAGGCCGTATATGATGGAGCATTGCTCCACGCTTACCCATTACTTCATGAAGAGTAGCAGCTTGCATACCCTTATAGGCTTCCAATAACTCAGCGCTTGGTCTTGGATATTTTTTCACCACATGATACATATCGTTTCTCTCCTTTTGTTTTATTTTTTATATTGCTAGCCTTTAACTGCGCCTATCATTACTCCCTTGACAAAGTACTTCTGCAGGAACGGATAAACGCACAATATCGGCACTGTTGACACAATAATTGCTGCGTACTTGATTGATTCGCTCATCAACTCTGAGTCGGAAGTTGAGTTATCATTGGCAATCAGTATTTCCCTGAGAATCAACTGCAGAGGGAAAAGCTTCCTTTTACGGAGATAGATTGATGCTGAAAACCATGAATTCCAATAAGCTACTCCATAGTAAAGGCAAATTACTGCTATTGTAGCTTTTGACAATGGAAGCACAATACGGCTGTAAATTATAATATCATTTGCTCCGTCTATTTTGGCTGATTCTTCAAGGCTTATGGGTATTTGGGCGAAAGATGTTCTCATAATAATCAGGTTGTTGGTGTTAATTAATACTGGTAAAATAAGGGACCATATGGAATCATACAGGCCAACACCTTTTACTACAAGAAACAGAGGTATCAACCCTCCTGAAAAAATCATTGTGAATGTAATTGCAAGCATGAAAAATGTTCTTGCCTTGAAACACTGCCTTGACAGTGAATAGGCAGCCATTGAAGACACTAACAGGCTCAGGCATGTTCCGACTACAACAATGAAAATTGTATTTCCATATCCGGTCCAAATGTTTTTATTGTTCAGTATAACCTGGTAAGCAGATACAGAAAAGCCAACAGGTTTCAGAAACAGCCCGGAATGGGACAGAATACCTGACGAACTGCTGAACGATGCCATTAACACATGGTATATCGGATATAATGTAAAAACACATACCATGCCCAATAAAAATGTATTAAAAACAGAAAATATTTTTTCACCCTTAGTCCTTTTACTCATTTCAAACACCTCAAAACAGGCTGTCTTCAGTTACTTTTTTACTCATAAAGTTTACAAACAGCAGCAATAGCATATTAACAACTGAATTGAACAATCCCACGGCAGCACTGAAACTGTATTCAGCATTCTGTATACCACGCCTGTACACATATGTTGAAATTATGTCAGCCGTACTGTATATGCTTTCGTTATACAGCAGCAATACCTTTTCATGGCCTATATTCATAATCCTGCCCACCCTGAGTATGAGCAACACTATTATAGTTGATGCTATTCCGGGAATGGTGATATGAATGGTTTCCTGCCAACGATTACATCCGCTGATTTTTGCTGCTTCATATAAATCCTGAGGAATTGCAGATATTGCTGCAATATATATTATTGAATTCCATCCGGCCTGTTGCCATATATCACTGATAATATAAACTGTTCTGAACCATTTCGGATCTTGCATGAACAGTATTCTCTCTATTCCAAAAAAGCTAAGAATGTCATTTATCAAACCATTATTCTTTGTAAAGTCCAGTACAATACCACATATAACCACAAGTGAAATAAAGTGCGGCAGGTAAGTTATTGTTTGAACCGTCCTTTTAAATTTACTGTTACGCACCTCATTTATCAGAAGTGCAAGAATAATTGGTATGGGAAATCCAATAAGTAAATTCAAACCGCTGAGTAATATTGTATTTTTAAGTAATCTTCCAAAATAATATGAAGTAAAAAATTCCCTGAAATGCTCAAGACCTACCCATTTACTACCGAGAATACCCTGTGTAATGTAATAATCCCTGAAAGCAATTTGTGCGCCATACATCGGAGCATAGTGAAAAACAATATAGTAAACTAATGCCGGCAACAGCA
>Ga0134100_1003204_pt1 | contig 11306 bp, 7 predicted proteins | sample 11_taG_2_FD_94444 | JGI IMG/M metagenome (GOLD analysis project Ga0134100, IMG submission 94444) | Switchgrass degrading microbial communities from high solid loading bioreactors in New Hampshire, USA - 11_42_5_180_A3 metaG | ecosystem: Engineered > Bioreactor > Semi-continuous > Anaerobic >...
ACACAGGGAGGAAGTGTTACCGGCGGAGGAATGTATATACCCGGTACAACAGTAACACTTACTGCAACTCCTGAATCCGGCTATCGTTTCGCTGGCTGGACATTGGAAGGTGTTGACGTCAGTGATACCAAGGCTGCCACCATAACCTTTACAATGCCTGAAGGCAATGTAATTGCCACTGCAAATTTCGTAGCCCTGTACCCGGTTGAAACAAAAGCTGCCGATGGAGGAAACGTTAGCGGCGGTGGAATATATGCCGTTGGTGATAAAGTAACACTCACTGCCACCCCGTATTCCGGTTATTATTTCAAAGGCTGGACATTGGAAGGCGTGAGTGGTGTTGATACCAAAGCTGCTACCATAACCTTTACAATGCCTGCAGGAAAAGTAACAGCCACTGCGAATTTCGAATCAAAACGCTTAGTTACAGCAAACGCTACCAATGGAGGAAGTGTCACCGGTGGCGGATTGTATATCCCGGGTGAAACAGTTATACTTACTGCAGTTCCTGAATCCGGCTATCGTTTCACCGGCTGGACATTGGAAGGCGTGAGCGTTGATGATACCAAAGCTGCCAGAATTACCTTTAATATGCCGGATGGCAATGTAGTTGCTACAGCTAACTTTGAAAAAGAAGAGCAGCCACCTGTCCAATACCAGGTTAAAACAGTTGCCACCGAAGGAGGAAGCGTCAACGGAGGCGGAATGTATGCTCCTGGTGAGACAGTAACTCTTAAAGCAACTCCATATGACGGTTATTATTTCAAAGGCTGGACATTGGAAGGTGTGAGTGTCAGTGATACCAAGGCTGCTACCATAACCTTTACAATGCCTGCAGGAAAAGTAACAGCCACTGCTAATTTCGCAGCCCAATACTCGGTTATAACAAACACTACAAATAAAGGAACTGTCACCGGCGGTGGAAAGTATACCCCTGGTGATAAAGTAACACTCACTGCAACACCTGATTCCGGCTATTATTTCACCGGCTGGACATTGGAAGGTGTGAGTGTTGAAAATACCAAGGCCACTACCATAACCTTTACAATGCCTGAAGGTAATGTAACAGCCACTGCGAACTTCGCAGCCCAATACTCTGTTACAACAAACGCTACTAAAGGAGGAACTGTCACCGGTGGTGGAAAGTATACCCCGGGTGATACAGTAACACTTAAAGCAATTCCTGATTCAGGTTATTATTTCAATGGATGGACATTGGAAAGTGTGAGCGTTGAAAATACCAAGGCCACTACCATAACCTTTACAATGCCTGAAGGTAATGTAACAGCCATTGCGAACTTCGCAGTAAGAAGCTCTGGTGGATCAACCGGTGGACCATCCGGCAATACCGGAGGCGGGTCACCAGGAGATACATCAGAAGAATCACCTGATGAAGAAGAATCAACTGAAGAAGAGGAGCCAACTGATGACACTACCTACTCATTGGCAGCGACTTCCGGTCAGAAGGTTATCTTCAGAATACCTTCAAAGGTTAATGCAGACTGCTTTGTACCGTATTATCTGGTAGACGGGAAAAAGGTGTATATTCCGATGAGCATAAATGAAAACGGTAAGTTGACCTTTATAGCACCGGTATCAGGAAAATATTATTTTGAAGAATGTGACATTTCCTTTACAGACATAAAGGGACACTGGGCAGAAAATAACATCAAATCCGCAGCAGCCCGCGGCCTCTTTAAAGGTATTGGAGGCGGTAAATTCGATCCTAACGGCCAACTGACAAGGGAAATGTTTGTAACCGTGCTGTGGAGGCTTGCAGGAAGCCCGGCGGGAGGAGAATGCTCATTTGAGGATTACGTTTCAAATGCTTATTACAGCGAAGCTCTGGCATGGGCTTCAAACAACAGCATCGTATCTGGATATGGAAACGGATTCTTCGGTGTCAATGATGAGGTTACAAGAGAACAGTTATGTGTAATAATTGTCAACTATTTGAAGTATATGGGCTTTGACCTTTCGAATATTGCTGAAGGATTGCCTTTCAGCGACGATAAGGATATTAGTTCCTGGGCTAAGCAATCAGTGAACATCTGCCGCAGTCTAGGATTAATCAAAGGTAAGGAAGGAAATATATTTGATCCGAAGGCAACCAGCACGCGTGCAGAGTGCAGTACAGTTTTCTTGAGATTGATTAATTACATTATCAAAAATATTAAAGGTTAATTAAAATCATTCAAATAAATACCAAAAAAGTCTGATAAAATAAAAAATACCACCCCGGGTTTTCCGGGGTGGTTAAAGGGAAAGGACTATGAGATATAAAAAGACCGGAATAATTATAACTGTACTTATTTTCATATTTGTTCTGAATCAGCCTGTTTTTGCCAAGGCTGGCGAAAGTGTATGGCCACTGTTTGATTCAGGTACATTTACATACGATGGAAGTGGAGTACGTATCGCGATTATAGACACTGGTGTTTCCTGTAAATATATTGATGACTCACATGTTGTTGATGGGAAAAACTATGTGTTCTCTGATGCCGATGTGAATGACCTCATCGGTCATGGCACAGCAGTGGCCGGGATAATTCTTGGATCTGAAGTTCTTGGCATAGAAGGTGTTGCACCAGATGCGGAAATTGTGCCGCTGGTCTTCTACAGCCGATATGCATCCGGTGTGCCGGTAAATGGCGGAATTGAGGCAATTTGCCAGGCAATCTATGATGCTATCGATCTTTATGGATGCCGAATTATCAACATTAGTGCAGGAATAACAGCCGACAATGATAAACTGAGAGAAGCTATAGCTTATGCAGAGGAAAAAAATGTTATAGTAGTATCTGCTGTCGGTAACTCCAACCGCAGTTCACCCAATGCTATTTATTATCCTGCGGCATACGAAACAGTTATTGGAGTTGGGGCAGCAAATGAAAAATATGAAGTAGCATACTTTTCCCAACGTAATTCATCAGTGAATCTACTGGCTCCCGGTACGAATATTCTCACGGCACCAATTGGCAACAGTTCAAAACCGGTGAAAGTGAATGGGAGCTCCTATGCTACTGCATTTGTTGCAGGTACTGCAGCTCTGCTTCTTGAAGAAAACCCTGAGCTTACTGCAGCTCAGCTTAGGGAACTCCTATACAATACAGCCAAAGATCTGGGGCCTGAGGGATATGATATAGAAAGCGGCTGGGGTATGCTTGACATTTCAAAAGCTCTGTCAGAGCTGAAAAACATTACTAGGCAGTAAGTGGATATAGTTCACTTCTAAAAGAAGAGGGAGAAGCGGTTCACATTTCAAGTGTCGAGTTATCAAATGCCTTTTTAACATTGCAGATAATGGAAAGCTTCTTCTGCATGTGCTGTGGTTGCTGTAGTATTCGAATTTTTGTATAAGAGTGAAAAAACGAGATTAAGATGAAATAAAATGAGATTAAGATGAAATAAATGAGCCCGGATGTTACTTAAAAAGTGGCAAAGTATCCGGGCTTTTTATTCTTACAATAAATAGCAGCGGGAAATTTATTTTTTGATTAAACAGTAGACAGTTCATTTTTTATTAAACAGTAGACATAATATACATATTGTGGTATTGTATTATTAGTATTCATTACCAATATGTAACTGTTATCCTATAAACTATAAATAAACGTAGCAACATACAGCGTTATTAGGTTCTTGAACAATAAAATAGTTGCGGTGTCGTTTCAAACATCAACGCCACGAGCATTATCACGCAAGATGCGAGAAGTAAGGCCTAGTTTTTGATGTATAAATGAAAGACTCGCACTAGGCTACTTTCTACCTGTCTTTGTGTGATAATTTCCGCTCCTGTTATCAAGAAGAATAAGAATGATTGCCTCAACTGCTCAACATCAAATAGGTTCTGCGGATTCAAAGGTGAATCCCGCATTTGCATTAGTATACATTTAGCATTTGCGCAAGTATACGTACTAATTTCCCAGATAGGGAGAGGATCTTTGAGATGAAAGAATCAAAGCATACGAAAACGTATTTAGTTTTGGGATTAATTTTTATGATACTGTTTACCCATCTTCCGGTTGCTTATACAGCGTTTTATCATAACCTTACAGGTGCTCCAACAGCTGTTGACGGAAGAATAGATTTAAAGAAGCTTTCCCCTGACCGGACAATCATTCTTGACGGAAACTGGGAATTCTATTGGAAGCGCTTGATTGCCACTGAACCACAGAAGGATAATAAACCGGATTTCTTCATCAGAGTACCGGGTTATTGGTCGAAATACAAAATTGATGGAGAATGGCTGACAGCTGAAGGATTCGCCAGCTATAGGCTCATCTTGCAGGAACTGAAATACTCAAAGCCTGTAACAGTCTACTTACCGGATTTCGGCTGTGCTTACCGTGTATTTATTGATGGGGTCATGACTGCTGAGAGTGGCATTGTATCAAAGGATATCGAAAAAATACATACAGTTCCCAAAGCAAAGCTTTACCCTGTGACATTGTCTCCAGGAGAAACCCACGAATTAGTAATTGAGGTGGCCAGCAAGCGGTTTTCCGGGCTTTATATGGCTCCTGTTTTAAGGGATTATGAACGTACCATACAGGAAAACAGCGATAGAACCAATGTACGCTTTATTCTGTTCGGTACAGTGCTGTTTTCATTCTTTATTATGATTGTCATTTACATGTTGTATTCACGCAGAGGAGTACAATATGCCTGGCTTCCGTTTATAGCTTTCTTTGTGCTTATGCGTCTCATGATGACTACTGAATTCTATAGTTTCTGGCAGAATAAGGTATTTTTTAATCTTTCCTATGAAGATGCCAATAAGTTGATGTTCCTTGCTACCTTTATCCTTAAGTTTCTAATGATTTTTTTGGTACAGAAACAATTCGGGGTTCCTTTTTCAAGGAAAGAGAAATATGCATTCTTCCTTTACTATACTGTTGTATACCTGGTATACCTTTTTACTCCTCAAGAGATTTATAACCGTCATCTGACAATTATTCTGCCTGTCTCGACTTTTACACTGGAGCTTCATTCCTTTTTTAAAGTATATAACGGAAGGCATCAGATGAAAAGGTTTGGTATTCAGATTTATTGTGGAACTATACTTGCTATTTCTGGATTAATTATTGACTGTTATTACATAAATGGCAATATCTACTTCAACATGTCACTGGCACTTATAGTTACGCTTTCGGTGCACATGATGATACTTAGCATTGTTTACGCATTGCGCATTGCAGAGGTGTACAATGAGTATGCAATATCTTGTCTTGAGCTTTCACAGGCGAAGCAACAAATTGCAGTACAGAAGGAATATTATGATGCTTTAAGCGGACAGATGAATGAGATTCTTGAAATTAAGCATGATATTCGCCATTTTATCGGTGTAATCAAAGGATTGGTTGATAATGAGCGTTATGATGAGTTAAAACAATTCTTAAACGAATATGGGGAGGTTACTGAAACTGAACCGCTTCCAATATTCTGCGAGAATGCTGTAGCTAATTCTATTTTGGGCTATTATTCTTTATTGGCAAAGGAGGCCGGTATTCAGTTTTATTGTACCTGCAGTATTCAAAAGGAGCTGTCTGTTAGTGATACTGACCTTTGCATTGTTTTGGGAAATGCAGTGGTGAATGCTATTGAGGCGTGTAAAAAGCTCGATAAACCGGCAGCAAGGTTTGTATCAGTGGAGGCAAGAATCAAAAACAGCCAGCTTCTTATTAAGGTTGAAAACTCTTATAATGGCTGCCTGAATATTCAAAATGGAGAATATATTTCAACAAAAGGTGAAAAACTCCATGGGTTAGGCATGAAAAATATGAAGAGAGTGGTAGAATCCTACGGAGGATTTATAAAAACTGAGTACAACGGGAGGACTTTTACCCTTATGGCCGCTTTTCCATGCATAATAAAGTGGAATACAGAGGAATGCAGGGTTATATAGGATAATACAGGAAAGCGTCGGAGCACACACGACTCTTCTGTCTGATTTGTCAGACAACAGAACAGGCTTCCTATCTATGAACAGCGGAACAGCAGAACAGGCCTACTATCTATGAGCGGGGAAACAACAGAACTAACCACCATCTTTGAAAGGGTCCCATGTATTTGCTGGAGATGGTTCGAAACTGCCGAAAACAACTGGTGGGATGCTGATGAAAGGGGAAAAGTATCATGCATACTGTTGAAGAAAAACTTGCAAAATCCTTGACGGCTGAATCGATAGAGCTGATTCCGTACCTGCCGTATTTGTTACAGGATTTATGGGAACTGGGCTCATCGCCAAAGGATATACTGGATATGATTACAAAGCATGTTCATGTATCAGTGGAAACCAAGATACTTGATTTAGCGTGCGGCAAAGGAGCGGTAAGTGTTAAATTGGCCAGGGAACTTGGTTGCAGGGTAAAAGGAATTGATATTATTCCAGAGTTTATTGATTTTGCAACAAATAAAGCAAAAGAATTCGGTATAGAGAAATTGTGTAAGTTTAAAGTGGGAGATATTAATGAGTCAGTAAAGACTGAAAAGGATTATGATATTGTAATTTATGGAGTTGTTGGAGATGTCTTGGGTAACTGGGAAGAAACAATAAGAAAAACTGCCACAAAAAGCTCATCTCTTTGACAGCTATATACGCAGCCAGCAGGTTGAATGCGATGAACTGGAAAAGGAAATATCGGGAGTAACCATGCTCTTGCGAAATTTAGCTGAAAGCCACTGACTTTAATCATGAGGAGTGTCAAAAGTTATCAATATATAATCATTTATCTTATTCTAGTTTTTCAAAAAATCTGTTGACTCTCACATAATGGTATACTCTAAACTGAAAATGAGCTCAAAAATACGCACGTGTGTGAGGTTTGTACTATGCTGAAGATCGGAGATTTTTCAAAGCTGTCAAGAATCAGTATTCGCATGCTGCGTCATTATGATGAAATCGGGCTGCTTGTTCCTGAAAGCATTGATGAATTCACAGGCTACAGGTATTACAGTGAAGCCCAGCTGCTTCTTGCGAATCGAATCAATGCCCTCAAGGATATGGGATTCAGCTTGTCTGTCATTTCCGAGATTCTGAAAGTTTACAATTATCCACAGTCTTTGAAGGAATATCTTTTGTTAAAACAGGCAGAGCTGAAGGAACTGGCTGAAAAAACCAGCAGGCAATTACGGGTTCTTGAAACAACTATTAATCGAATAGGAAAGGATGATAATGTTATGGAGTATAGCGTGGTTTTAAAGGAAATGCCGCAGCGATACGTGGCAAGTCTTAGAAAAACAATACCCTCTTATGATAGTGAAGGTGTGCTTTGGGAGCAGATGATGAAGGAGTTGGCTTCAATAAATGTGCAGTATGCCAACCCCTACAATTCCATCGCCATATATCATGACAAGGAATATAAAGAACATGACCTGGATGTGGAAATACAGATTTCAGTGCAGGGAAGCTGTCAAAACACTGAGAATGTAGTGTTTAAAACTGTTCCAGCTACACTCGTTGCTTCTGCAACATTTAAAGGGAGTTACGAACAGATTACTGTAATTAATCAAGCAGTTGCAAATTGGGTCAGAGATAACGACTACGACTTCAATGGCGCTATGTTCAATATTTACCATATTAGCCCGGTGCAAACGCAAAACCCGGATGAGTTTGTAACGGAGGTTTGTTTCCCTGTAAAAAAGAAATAAATGGTATCAATTGACAGGCATAAAAATTATTGACCAGGGTAAGTCCTGCTGATAGTATGAATTAGGAGCATATTATCAACAGGACTTTTTTATGTAAAGCTGTGCCTGATAGCTGTTTATAAATATTTTTGAATTTGAAGGAGTAAGTGTGGGTACGTGTTGAATTAATCTATATAAAGTTAATATTAATTTGTATAAAGCTAATATTAATTTTTATTCTTTTATTAATTTTGAAATGAATTCATGTTAATGAATTCCTATAACAATATTGGGGGAATATATGAAACTGGATTTTAACTACTTTATTGAGTTCATACCAAAAGATATGCTTTCGAGGACCAAGTCTTATATTTGTAAGTATTTAGCTATTTTTGAACCGGAAGAGTATGTCCTGGGAGAAGTAATGAGCGTTGATGATTATCACTTTCTGCTGTTCTTTTCAGAGGCCCCTGTAACTAAAATAAATAATTATGCTTATAAACCCCAGAAAGGGAGTTTATTGGTTGTTCAGCCCTGGGAGGAGGTATATGGCGTACCCAGTGATGGCAAAAAAAGCTATGGTAAATATATACACATAGCTGTAGAAAAGAATTTTTTCCAACGGATAGCTAAAGAAGCAGCAGGTGGAGGCGAATACAAATTTAAAAGAATTCAGAATGTATACAGCAAGCAACTGTTGGATTTGATAGGTAATTTTCAAAGGGAAATGATGGACTACGGGGAGTCTTTCCCCCTGATGCTTGAAGGTATATGCATACAGATTGTTTTTCAGCTGCTTCGGGATTTAAGTTCAGACCATGAAGAAAATAAAAGCAAACCTGGCAAGGATAACAAGTATATCAGCAAAGCTATTCAGTTTATGCAGGAATACTACAGCGCCAATATAAGTATTAACGATATCTGCAAACTGATTTACCTAAGTCCCTGCCACTTTAAAAGAGTATTCAAGGATTATACAGGGCAAACACCTTATCACTATTTAATGATGATTCGCCTGGATAAGGCAAAAGAATTACTGAAGGAAAAAGAGAGTTCGATAGAAGAGGTTGCAAAGCTATGCGGTTTTGTTAACTCAGGGCATTTTTCCACAGTTTTTAAAAGAAACATGGGCATGTCACCGACTGAATACAGGAAACTGAATGTTTAAATTAAGAAAAGTGAGCATTTAAGAGACTGCCCGGTATAACCGTTCGAAATTATGTAACGAACGGTTTTTTTGTTTGTTGATAAATAAAGTCAGCACTTTTTGAAACTTAAATGAGATTTTTAAAAACTTTATTCCGGTGATTGTATGTTAGTATATAGAAAAAGAGTGAAAAGGAGTAGAGTATGATGATAAAAAGGATTGCTGCAATAGTACTGTTCTTGATAATGTTCATCTCATCTATGGCATATGCTGAATCTTCCACTGTGAAAACCGTTGAGGCTCCACAAAACCTGACTGTGGAAATAAAAGAAGAAGAGGACGGGTATCCGTATTTTCAGCTGGATATGCAGGTGCCGGAATCTGTGAAGGCGCTGCATGAAGCATCTCAGGAGGATGGTTCAAACTTGTTCTATGAAGCTGAATACAAGGTAGGGGATGGCGACTGGGAAATGACTGGCGGTGCCCATTTCACCACTGGATCTACAATGGAATTGTATCCATTGGATATGGGTTTGGGTGATGATATTGATATTAGGGCAAATGTTTACTATTTCCGTGTCAGATTTGGTTATTACACAATTGCAGGTTATGATGAATACGGAAATAGAATAGCTGCAGACCCTGTTTACTCTGCTTATTCAAATATTGCTTCTACAGCCATTGAGGCATACAAATATGAGGGAGCCAGCAAGTGGGCAGTTGAAGAACTTGACAGGGCTGCAGAGTACGGTCTTATAACAGATAAAATAAAAGACAAGATGAATGCACCAATTACCAGAGAAGAACTGTGTGAAGTTATAATGAAGATGTATGAGGAAATCATTGGTGAAGCGACGTATTCTGATGTCAGTGTGTTCAGTGATACTAAGAATCCTGAAATATACAAGGCATATGAGCTAGGCATAGTAAAGGGAGTCGGTGATGGCAAGTTTGCACCGAATGAATTGACAAACAGGGAACAGGTTGCAACAATGATGTACCGTGCGGTCAGGGCAATTAATCCAAATACCGATTTTAGTACTGAAGGGGCAGAAAAGTTCTTAGACGAGAAACTGATTTCCTCCTGGGCGCTGGAATCTGTAAAGTTCATGAGTAAAAACGGTCTAATCAAGGGTAGTAATGGATATATGGACCCTAAAGGAACCACTACCAGAGAGCAGGCTGTATTAATAGCTCTTAGAACCTATGAGAAATACAAATTGTATTAGAAACTACGAGAAATGCTAATGTTAAATAATCCTAATTTGACTTGTTGTACCAGTATTTCGATAGCAGGAGTTCCGGGCTTAAGAGCTAATAAAAAACAGCTCTAAAGCTCTCCGCAATGCTATCTCGTACTTAGCGCAACAAGTTAATTTTTAAATGGCCTGTGGTGTCCAAGTCACAGGCGTTTTTTATAACGATGCTAAAAAGGTGAGTTCTCATTCCGCTTCAGAAAGATTACGGATTCATAACTTATTGAGCATCAAACCGGAATTAAAGAATATGCATGGTATTTCTGTGTATGGCACAAGAAGGAATTTAAATGTTGATATTTAAATAACGTAATGATACTATGTAGTTATAGCTAATGCTAATATTTGTATTAGTTTAAATACATATAAAATGGCGCGCGAAGGTAACTGCCATGCTGTGTGGCAGCTACCATACCGTGTGAGAAATTTAAAGCAGTTTTCAAAACATGGAATGTTTACTGTTTTGGATTTGAAAAAAGCATTATTATTGAACGGGTAAAAGTTGGTAAGCATATTGTTCTGAAGAAACAATTTGCCGATATTTCAGAAAGGACAGGAATATTTGCCGTTGAAGCAGGATTTTCATATCTGTTTCTGGTATTCATATACATATATTTGGAGGGATAGGTATAAAATATGGGATTCTCGCCTTTTGACTGGTTTGGCAGCATGATGTTCAACATTGTACCTGTAATCGTTATTATGGGGTTTATATTTGTGTTTGGCACAATTATTGTACGTTCGGTACAAGGTGTAAAACAGTGGAAAAGAAATAATGAATCTCCCATTCTTACGGTTGATGCAACTGTGGTGACAAAACGTGCGGATACACATCACCATTATCACAATACAGGATCGAACAATATGCACCACATGACATCATCAACTACATATTATGTTACATTTGAAGTACCTAGCGGTGACCGTTTAGAATTTAGAGTCCGTGATACTGATTATGGAATGCTGGCTGAAAAAGACACTGGCAGGCTGACATTTCAAGGTACGCGCTATTTGGGATTTGAGCGGATAAAAAATTAATTTGTATGAATGCTGCACACCTGTGTAAAGATTTATCAAATATACACAGGTGTTGAGGGTTGCTATGAACAAAACATTATTTTCAATGTTTCCTGAAGATTTGTTTAAGCAATTTAAGCGGTCAGATGGTTTGATAGGGTTAATATTTTATTGCTTTTTTATTGTGTGGTCATATTGTTTTTTGTTGCTATCAAAAAACAACAGTATTCCGCTTCCCAGCAATGCAAATTTAG